>Ga0172378_10000015_pt1 | contig 124419 bp, 110 predicted proteins | sample GrowelOW332metaG_FD_119755 | JGI IMG/M metagenome (GOLD analysis project Ga0172378, IMG submission 119755) | Groundwater microbial communities from an aquifer near a municipal landfill in Southern Ontario, Canada - Pumphouse #3_1 metaG | ecosystem: Environmental > Aquatic > Deep subsurface >... | reverse complement strand
CATTATTTGTTGTAAATAGTCACGAAAGTTTATCTTGGTTAGAATCAAACTTTAATGTTGAAAAATTAAGATTATCATATTTTCAAATCAGTAATAAATCACTGTTGAATACCATAGTTGTCGCTCCAACCACTTTTGAATGGTTTGACAAAATGAGTAATATTATTTTTTTAGATGCAGTAACTAGTAATGGTTATTTGCAAGCTTTGTCAAAATTTACTAACGCTAAAATTTTTGTTCCTTTAAACAAATCAATTGATACAAGTCCATTTTTTGGACTTAAAACAAATAGAATTTTTATGGGAACAATCTTTGATTCATTTAAGTTAAATGCGAACAAAAGCTTTTGTTCACAAACTGAACTATTAACCACCGTTTGCAATGAAACAAAATGTTCATATGAAAATGTTTATCTATGTTATTTAATTTTTAAAGAAATTCATGTTTTAGATGAAAAATTTGAAAACAATAAGCTTTCTGTGTTTCAAACAAATGAAAAGGGTAGCCTTGAACAAAGCAAAATTGCAACTTTCATTCGGAAAATGTCTATTCCACTTGGTGGTGGGGGTGAACAATGATTCTAGAAACAACTTGTCCCTTTCAAGATGATATATTTGATGAAATAAGACTTTTTTTGCCTAGCGCTGAAATCAATGAAAATGAAGATTTAAGGATTATTCATAATTATTCTTTCAAAAACCAAATAATCATTAATGAAATTGAAATAATTGATAAAACAACAACCAAATTCGCTTCTAAACAAGAAATGAATGTTTTTTGTTCAGAACTAGAAGAAAAAAAACTTTTAAAAAGAGAAGTTAAACTTGCATTTTACAATGCATTATCAGAACATTTTAATGAGATTAAACCTTGGGGGTGTCTTACTGGAATAAGACCAACAAGGCTTGCTTATGAATTTCTGTTGCAAGGACACGACATAAATGATATAAAAAAATATTTTACTGATACATTTCTTGTTAGAGAAGACAAAGCAGAACTTGTTAAGAGTGTTGTTGAAAATCAAGTAGGAATTGTTAGAGGTGATAATTTAATTAATTTATATATCAATATTCCATTTTGCCCAACAAGATGCTCTTATTGTAGTTTTGTTGCTTTTGACATGAAAAACAATGAAGAACTTTTAAGAGAATATCTTGCTAATCTTATTAAAGAATTAATTGAAACTAAAAAGTTAATTAAAGAAAAACAATATAAAATCAATTCAATCTATATTGGTGGGGGAACTCCAACAACATTAAGTGCAAAAATGCTTGATGAACTTTTGACTAATATTGATTTTGAAGTTAAAGAATTTACAGTTGAATGTGGAAGACCAGATACAATAACAAAAGAAAAATTTGATGTACTAAAAAAGCATAATGTAACAAGAATTTGTATAAATCCTCAAACTTTTAAAGATGAAACCTTGCTTCTTATTGGAAGAAAACATACTGGTGCTGACACTCTCAAAGCATATGAACTAGCTCAAAATTACAATTTTTCAATTAATATGGACTTGATTGCGGGCTTGCCAAATGAAAATTTTGCCGACTTTGAAAGCACATTAGACAAAACAATTTTGCTTAATCCAAGCAGTATAACCGTTCATACACTTTCAATAAAAAATGGTTCATTTTTGGCTAATAAAGTAATTGTTGATGATGCAAGCATTGAAAAAATGGTTGATTTTGCAAGAAATAAACTGGAAAAAAATGGATATTATCCATATTATTTATACAGACAGAAACATCAGTTATCTTGCCAGGAAAATGTTGGATATTGCAAAAAAGGAAAAACTTGCAGATTTAACATTGAAAGCATGGAAGAAACAAACACTATTCTTGCTTGCGGTGCAGGTGGAATTACCAAAAGAGTTTTTAATAATGAAAATAGAATTGAGAGATGTGCAAACTTGAAAAATGTTCAACTTTATATCAAAAATATTGATGAAGTAATTATGAAAAAATTTAATTTCTTTAATAATGGTCAAAAGGGAGAAACAAATGAAAATGATTGAACTATTATCTCCAGCAGGAACAATGGAAAAAATGAAAACCGCATTTCACTTCGGTGCAGATGCTGTATATTTTGCTGGAAAAAAATTTGGTTTAAGGGCATATGCAGGCAATTTTGATGAAAAAGAAATGGTTGAGGCGATTGAGTATGCTCATTTACTAAATAAAAAAGCTTATATAACTCTTAATATTATTGCTCATGATGATGATTTTGCTGGCATGAAAGAATATGTTGAATTTTTGGTTAAAGCCAAAGCTGACGCTGTTATTGTAGCAGATATTGGTGTTTTTGCCTTTGTTAAAAGAATTGCTCCAAGCTTAGAAATTCATGTAAGCACACAAGCCAATATAATAAATTCTGAATCAGCAATTCTTATGGTTAATCTTGGTGCAAAAAGATTGATTCTTGCTCGTGAGCTTTCTCTTGAAGAAATTAAAAAAATTAGAGCTTCAGTTCCAAGTGATGTTGAAATTGAATGTTTTGTTCATGGGGCAATGTGCATTTCATATTCAGGAAGATGTCTTCTTTCAAACTATTTGACAGGAAGAGATTCAAATCGTGGAGCTTGTGCTCAACCATGCCGTTGGGAATATACCATCACTGAAAAATCAAGACAAGGTGATTTTTTTCCAATTGAACAAGATGAAAAGGGTACTTATATATTGAATAGTAAAGATTTATGCATGATTGCTCATTTAAAAGACCTTGTTGATGCTGGTGTTTCTAGTTTCAAAATTGAAGGAAGAATGAAATCAGAATTTTATGTTGGAGTTGTAACAAATGCCTATCGAAAAGCATTGGATAACATTTTGGTAAATAAATTTACTGATGAATTGATTAAGGATTTGCAAATTGAACTTGAAAAAGTTTCGCACAGACAATTTACAACTGGATTTTTTTATGGGGCGAATGACAAAGAATGTCTTGAGAGCAGTATGCCTGTCCAAACAACTGAATTTATGGCAATAGTTTTAGAAGACAAAGGAAACAACAAGTACCTCATTGAACAACGAAACAGATTTGCTTGTGGAGAAAAACTTGAAATTGTTTCAAATGGCGAAGCCCAAGGAAGAGAATTTGAAGTGAAACCAATGCAAGATGAAAAAGGCAAAGAAGTGTTGGACGCCAAAAATGTTCAACAAAAGCTTGTTATAGAATGCCCTTACAAAATGCAAAAAATGGATATGCTAAGGAAAAAAATTATATAATAGCTTCAAAAAATGATTATGATAAGCGAAAATTTGGAAGCGAACAAGAGTTTTATACAAAGTATATAAAAATAAATTACCCAAAAAAAATAAAAAAAGTTGTCAAAAGTAGTTGACAAAAAAAATATATTGCATATAATAGTGCTAGCATTCAAATCAAAAGAGTGCTAGCACACTTTATATATTGGAGGTGGAATGAATAACGATAATGATAAGCTAGGGCAAAGAAAACATGAAATTTTGCTTTCAGCAATTGAGAATTTCATTCGACTTGAATGTCCAATTACCAGCCAAAATGTGCAAGAAACAACAAAGTCAACCGTTTCAACAGCAACACTAAGAAATGAGTTAAATGCTCTTGAAGCAATGGGATTTTTGAAACAATTGCACACTTCTGGTGGAAGAGTTCCAACAACAAAGGCTTACAAATATTATGTTTCTTTTCTTATGAAAGACCTAAAATTTGACGCTTCAATGCTTATGGAAGTTAAAGACAAAGTTGGCAAAAAAACTGCTGGTTTGAGCGATATTATGTCGCAAGTTGCAAAAATTGTTAGTGAAGCAACATCATATCCAACAGTTGTGCTTATGCATGGTTTTAACAATTTGGAAATTGAAGGAATAAAAATTATTCCTCTCATTGAATCACAAATGCTTGTACTTATAAAAACAAAGCTTGGAATGATTAAAAAAGAAATTACAATTGAAGCAACAGATGAGGAATGCAAAAGTGCGTGTGAATATTTGGACAACAATTTCCGAGGCAAATCAATTGGCGAAATGTTGTCAAAAATAAGTTCAGTCAATTCCAACTTGCAAAATCAATTAAATTCATTTCAAACTGTTTTTAATTTTTTGATTGCAGGACTTGCTCAATTTGCTTCAGAACAAATGAAGATTGAAGAAAATGGTGTTTCTCAGATGATTTCAGATATTAATCCAAAAAATCTTGAAGAAACTAAAAAAGTAATTTCAGCATTTGAAGATAAAGAAGCAATGAAGTCAGTTTTGGAAAAGAAATCTGATGAAGAAATAAGCTTTGTCTTTGGTGATGATGAAAAATCCATGGACGGCTGTGCATTAATTCGTGCACCAATCAAATTGGACGGAAAGGAAGTTGCGACAGTTGGAGTATTTGGACCTGAGAGATTAGACTATGCAAAGGTTGCATCAGCACTTAAAATTCTTTCAACAGAACTCAGCAGTATAAAAAAACAAAAAGGAGAATAAAACTATGTTTAAAAATATTAAAGATCAAAAATTTGAATTTCCATGCGACGGCGATTGTGGAAATTGCAGTGGTTGCAGTGGCAATGATGATGACAACAATGACACAGATAACAACGATTAGTTAAAGGAGATTCTTAATGAGCGAAGAAAAACAAAAAGTAAACGAGAATAACGAAGAAAAATCAAAATGCGACACTCATAGTGAAAAATGTAATTGTCATGATGATAAATGTAAATGTCATGGTGATGATAAAAATAGCGACTCTCATGTTGATGAAGATAATTGCACATGTGGTGATGAATGTAAATGTGGTTGCAATGATGAAAAGAATATTTCAAAAGAAGATGAATATTTGCTTTTAGCAAAAACAATTCAAGCAGAATTTGAAAATTATCGCAAACGCACCCTTGTTCAGCTTGCACAAGCAAAACAAGATGGCTTCATTGTTGCTCTTAGTGCAATTATTCCTGCTTTAGACTCATTTAAAAAAGCATTTGAATTGGTTAAAGATGAAGATTCTTTGGAAGGAATTAAATTGGTTCAAAAAAACATTATGAGTGCTTTAAAAACACTTGGTGTTGAAACAATTTCTGCTAAAGGACAAAAATTTGATCCAAATCTACATAATGCTCTTGCAGTTGTTCCAACAAAAGAGTATGAAGATGGAATAATTATTGAAGAAGCACAAACAGGTTACACACTTGGTGGAAAAGTTATTAAATATTCACAAGTTGTTGTTGCAAAAAACGAAATAGAAAACAAAAAATAAAAAATAAAAAATAATTTTTAAAGGAGATTTTATATGAACAAAATTATTGGTATCGATTTGGGAACTACAAACTCTTGCGTTGCAGTTATGGAAGGCGGTCAACCAACTGTTATTGCAAACGCTGAAGGAGCTAGAACAACTCCATCTGTTGTTGCTTTTAGTAAAGATGGTGAAAGACTTGTTGGTCAAGTTGCAAAACGACAAGCAGTTGCAAATCCAGAAAACACAATTTCTTCTATTAAAAGAGAAATGGGAACAAACAAAAGAGTGAAAGCAAATGGAAAAGAATATTCTCCACAAGAAATTTCTTCTATGATTCTTTCAAAACTTAAACTTGATGCAGAAAGCTACATTGGTTCAAAAGTTACTCAAGCAGTTATCACTGTTCCAGCATACTTCAATGATAGTCAAAGACAAGCAACAAAAGATGCAGGTAAAATTGCAGGACTTGATGTTTTAAGAATTATCAATGAACCAACAGCTGCAGCTCTTGCTTATGGACTTGATAAAAAAGAAAATAACAATCAAAAAATTCTTGTATACGATCTTGGTGGTGGAACATTCGATGTTTCAATTTTGGAAATTGGTGAAGGTGTCTTTGAAGTTTTAAGCACATCAGGTGACACAAGACTTGGTGGTGATGATTTTGATGACAGAATTATCAACCTTCTTCTTGAAAACTTCAAGAATAACACAGGTATTGACCTTTCAAAAGACAGACTTGCTCTTCAAAGATTGAAAGAAGCATCAGAAAAAGCTAAAATTGACCTTTCAGCAGTTACAAAAACAACAATTAGTTTGCCATTTATTACTGCTGATGCAACAGGACCTAAACATCTTGAAATGGACCTTACAAGAGCTAAATTTGATGATATAACAAGCGACCTTGTTAAGAAAACTCTTGTATGCGTTGATAAAGCTATGTCAGATGCAAAACTTTCTAACAGTCAAATCGACAAAGTTATCTTGGTTGGTGGTTCAACAAGAATTCCAGCAGTTGTTGATGCAATTCAAAAACATACAAACAAAGAACCATTTAAGGGAGTAAACCCAGATGAATGCGTTGCAGTTGGTGCAGCAATTCAAGCAGGTGTTCTTGCAGGAGATGTCAAAGATGTTCTTCTTCTTGATGTAACTCCACTTTCACTTGGAATTGAAACTTTGGGCGGAGTATTTACAAAACTCATTGAAAGAAACACAACAATTCCTACTAAAAAATCTCAAGTATTCTCAACCGCTTCAGACAATCAACCAGCAGTTGACATTCACATTTTACAAGGTGAAAGAGAATTTTGCTCAGGTAATAAAACTCTTGGAAGATTCCAATTAAACGATATTCCACCAGCTAGAAGAGGAATTCCTCAAATTGAAGTTACTTTTGATATTGATGCAAACGGCATTGTTCATGTAAGCGCTAAAGACAAAGGAACAAACAAGGAACAAAGCATAACAATTACTGCAAGCTCAAATCTTAATGAAAAAGACATTGAACAAGCTGTTAAAGAAGCTGAACTTCATGCTGAAGAAGATAAAAAGAGAAGAGAACTTGTTGACACAAAAAATAATGCTGACAACATGGTTTACAGCATTGAAAAACTTATGAAAGAAAATGAAGCAAAAATTACTGCTGAAGACAAAGAAAAACTTACAAAAGAACTTGAAGAAGACAAAAAAGTTTTTGCAGGTGAAGACATTGATAGTATAAAGAAAGCTCTTGAAAGCCTTACAAATGTTTCAAATGATATATTCGCTAAATTCTATTCAAATGGCAATGCAAATCCTAATGATGGAAGCACAGGAAACAACGGAAGCACAAATGCTAATGGCGAAAACCCAGATGTTGAAATTCACTGATTAATAAGAAGGAAAAAAGATGGCAAAAGACTACTATGAAACATTAGGCGTAAGCAAAAGTGCATCAGAAGATGAAATTAAATCAGCATATCGCACTCTTGCAAAAAAATATCACCCAGACTTAAACAAAAATAGTGAAGAAGCAAAAAAGAAATTTCAAGAAGTTTCAGAAGCATATGAAGTGCTTTCTGACTCAAAAAAACGAGCTAATTATGACCAATTTGGTTCTGCCGATGGGCAACAGTTCGGTGGATTTGGTGGTAGTCAAGGATTTTCTGGCTTCTCTGAAAGTTTTTCTGGTTCTGGTGGTTTTTCCGACTTTTTTTCTGATATTTTCTCAGCTTTTGGCGGGGGAAATGGAGGGGCAAGAAGACAAGAAGCCGTTGGAGCTGACTTACAAACAAAAATTACTCTTACTTTTGAAGAAGCAGCCTTTGGTTGTTCAAAAAGCTTTGTGATTCCCAAAATTGACAAATGTTCTGCTTGCGGTGGTACAGGTGCAAAAAATGGGAAAGAATTTCAAACTTGCTCTCATTGTAATGGTAGAGGAGTTGTTGAAACTCTCAAAAGAACAATATTTGGAGATTCTGTTTCTATGGGACCTTGTCCATCATGTGGCGGAAGTGGAAGAATAATTAAAGAGAAATGTGCCACATGTAACGGTAAAGGTACTGTTAAAACAAATCAGACAATAAACATTGATATTCCTGCCGGTATTGATGCTGGGCAAACAATAACAATGCGTGGCAAAGGAAATGCGCCAACTGGCGGAGTTGGACAAAACGGAAGTTTGCACATTGTTGTTGATGTGTTGCCACACAAAATTTTTAGACGAGAAGGCTATGATTTGTATCTTGATCTTTTTGTTCCTTTCACAACTGCACTTTTAGGTGGCAAAATTGAAATCCCTTGTCTTGAAGGAAAAGAATATTTAGAGATTAAAGAACTTACCCAAAGCGGAACAATTATGCGTTTAAAAAACAAAGGTATAAAAGTTCTTAACAAAAATTCTAAGGGTGATTTGATTGTTACAATCATCGCTGAAGTTCCTAAATCTTTAGACAGAGAAACAAAAGAACATTTAATGCAAATTCAAAGCACTCTTGGTGCAACAAACTTTACAAAATATAAATCATATTTGGATAAAGTAAATCAAAGATAACCATAATAGTTTTGTGAACGAAAACCACAAGCCAAGTTGAAGCGGAAAAGAAATCTTTTCCGCTTTTTCGTGAAATTAATTTCCATTTTTAAACATAAATAAATATCTAAACCAAAATAGATGTTAAACTTAAAATGATTTTTTTTCATAAAATAAACGAAAAATTGAATAAATATTTCAATCTAAATAAAAAAGAACTGAAATGATATTATATTTAATGGATAATAAAAAAATATAGAAATAATAATTACAAGAAATTAAATTTTGTGCTATAATATTTGAATGAAATATGAAAAAATTACAGTAATTATTGACCCAAAAGATGAAGATTTGGCAACTTACTTGCTCTTTGAATGTGGTGCAAGCGGAATTTCTACTTACAATCCACAAGATGACAAAATTGAAACTGGTTCAGACACATTTGACTATGTTGACAAAAATGCTTTTGCAACAAAAGAACAAATTGAACTTCAAAAAAAATATGGAAATAAATGTTTTCTAACTTTGTTTTTTGAAAATAATTCTGGACTTAATGATTTTAAATTGAAAGCAAAAGAGATGCTTGAATATTCCTTTGAAATAATTTCTGAAAATGTTGATGATACAACTTGGATAAATGAATGGAAAAAGTTTTATGAGCCATTTAAGATTGGCAAAATTTGGATTGTGCCAACATGGAATAATGAGCTTGATTTGAAACCTAAAATTGTTCTTGACCCCGGAATTGCCTTTGGAACAGGGCAACACGAAACAACAAGTATGATTCTTTATGGAATGCAAAAATATAGTTTTGAAAACAAAAATGTAATTGATATTGGTTGCGGAAGTGGAATCCTTGGAATTGGAGCAATTAAGCTTGGTGCAAAAAAATGCCACTTTATAGACATTGAAGAAAGAGCAGTTGAAATTACTAAAAAAAATTGTTTATCTAGTGGTGTTGAAAAACTAAGCACATTTGAAAATGGTTATTTCAAAAAAAATGAAAACAAAACATATGATATTATTTTAGCAAATCTTACAGCAAACATACTTGACATGATTAAAACTGATATGTTTGATTCTTTAAACAATAATGGGCTGATTTTTGCAAGTGGCATAATTGATGGAAGAGAGACTGAATTGGAAGAAAAGTTTTTGAAATTAGGTTTTGTTATCATAAGTAAAGAAAAGCAAAACGATTGGCATTCAATGGTTATGAGAAAGGAGAAAAGATGAGAAGATTTTTTGTTGAGAGTTCAAAAAGAGAAGGTAATTTGGTTACAATTGATGGCGATGAATTTTTTCATATGACAACAGTGTTAAGATTGAATGAAAAAAATTCCATTGAAGTTTGTTTTAATGATGGAATTGTTTGGCAGGGTATTATTGAAAAAATTGAAAAAAGATATGCAATTGTAAACTTGCTTTCTAGCTTCAAAAGTGAAGCAGAAGCAAAAACTGAAGTAACTGTTTTTCAGGCACTTGCTAAAGGTGATAAGATGGATCTAATCACACAAAAGCTTACAGAACTTGGAGTTTTTGAATTAATCCCATTTGAAAGTCAGTTTACAGTCGTTAAAGCTAACAATGGAAAAGAAAATAGATTGGATAAAATTGCAATTCAAAGCAGCAAACAATGTGGAAGAGCAATTTCTATGATTGCCAATGAGCCAATAATTTTTGACAAAGTTTGCGAAATGCTAGGATCTTTTGATTTAGTCATTTTTGCAAACGAAACAGAAGAAGAAATTCCGTTATCAAAAGTTCTACAAGAAAACAAAGATGCCAAAAAAATTGCTATTATTGTTGGTAGCGAAGGCGGTTTTTCTGAAGATGAAATCAAAAAAGTTGTTGAAAACAAAGGCATAAGTGTTACATTAGGCAAAAGAATTCTAAGATGTGAAACAGCATCAATTGTACTTTCTGCAATAGTTATGTTTGCATATTCTGAACTCGGAGGTTAAAAATGAAAGTATATTTGCATACTCTTGGATGTAAGGTGAATCAATGTGAGGCTGAAAGTATTTTGGCTGATATGATTCAAAATGGACATTTTAAAGCCAAGAATGTGGAAGAAGCTGACATAATATTGTTAAGCACATGTGCCGTTACAAATGAAGCGGAACGAAAATCACGACAAATTGCACGAAAATTAAGTTTAGCAAATCCAAAAGCAAAACTTATTATTTGTGGTTGTGCTTCACAAAAAGAACCAAGTCAATTCTTAAATCTTTCAGAAGAAGAAAGTATTATAGGAACTGCAGGTAAAAGCTTTTTGTCAAGAATTGAAGAAAAAACTTGTATGAAAGATTTGCCTGAAGAGTTTGAAGAAATGCCAAAGGCAATGCCAGCAAGAACAAGAGCTTATATAAAAATTCAAGATGGTTGTTCAAATTTTTGTTCGTATTGCATAATTCCATATTTAAGAGGCAAGAGTAGAAGCAGAAATTTGGATTCAATCATTAAAGAGATCTATGAAGTTTCAAAATTTTCTAGTGAAATTGTTTTAACGGGCATAAATATAACTGATTTCAAAATTAATGGTCAATTCGGATTGTTAACACTCCTTGAAAAAATTAAAGATATTCCATCAAGAATAAGGCTTGGAAGTTTGGAACAAAGCATAATTTCAAAGGAATTTTTGGAAAAAATTGTTTCAATGCCAAACTTTTGTCCACATTTTCATTTAAGTTTGCAGAGTGGAAGTGAATCAGAACTTGAAAGAATGAATAGGCATTATTCACCAGAAGAATTTCTTGAAAAAATTAATTTGATTAGGAGTTATTATCCGCTTGCGGCAATTACAACTGATTTGATTGTTGGTTTCCCTGAGCAGACTGAAGAAGAATTTCTTGAAACAAAGAATTTCATTTTAAAATGTAAATTTTATGAAATGCACATTTTTCCATATTCAAAGAGAAGCGGAACAAAAGCTGAAAGTATGAAGAGTGTTTGTTCTGAAGATGTGAAAAAAAGAATAATGGAAATCACAAAAATAGCTTCAAAAATGAAACTTGATTATCAAAACAGTTGTATTAATAAAGAATTTGATTTACTTGTTGAAGAAATTAATGGTAATATTGTAAGTGGTAAAACTGAAAACTATCTAGATGCTTTTTGCGAAACAAACAATGCTGTTCATGGGCAAATCATAAAAGTTTTAGCTAAGCAAGTTTTGCCAAATGGTATGTTGTGTTCGGAGGTTAAAAAATGAAAGATTGTATATTTTGTAAAATAGCTTCAGGAGAAATTCCATCAACAAAAATTGTTGATGAAGAAAAATTTTTTATCATCAAAGACATTCACCCAAAAGCACTAAAACATTTTTTGTTAATAACAAAAGAACATTATGCACTTCTTGAAAATCAATCAGAAAAACAAGCAAGCGAATTTGGGGAAATACTTGCTTCAATTCATAAATATGAAAAAATCCTTGGCATAGAAAATGGTTTTTCGCTAAGAATTAATCAAAAAGCGGGGGGTGGACAAGAAATTGCCCATTTACATGTTCACATTTTAGCAGACTATTAATATTAAAAGTAGTATATTATTTTAAAACTTATAATTATTAAATTTGTAAAAGCACAAATTATATTTTAAAGTGCTTTTTTTATATTTAAATATTTATCTATCGTATAAATTTATTATAAAATTATGACTTATTTAACAAAAAATTTATATAAATATTAAAGTTTTTTTACAGCCTTGGCAATCTTGTAAGGATTAAAAAAAATGTTATGTTAGATAAACTCCTAAATTTTTAAAAAACTGGAAACAAATTTGTTTCCAGTTTTTTTTGAAATTTAAATATGTTTTAATGATTATCCATAACAACCATTTTTGTCTTGGTCTTTTTTGAATTTCTTTTAACCATAATAAGTGATCTTGGCGGAACAATTGAACGAACAAAAATTACTTTTGCGTTGTAAAGTCTTAACATATTAAGTCTATGTTTTTTGATTTTGTTACATTCAATAAGAATGATATCACTTGCTTCCCAAGAGAAAAACCATGTAAATATGAGCATGAGTTCATAAAGGGGTACTTTTGTGTTAAGAGTAACAACAAAAGATGAAAGAAATAAAGTTAAAATTCCGCAAAGAAAATAAATGATTCCTTTTTTAATCTTTCTTCTTAAAATAAAATTGTCACGAGCAATATTGAATGAGAAATGAGTTTTTAGAGCCTTTCTTGCTTGTACTTCTTCTTCGTCTGTTGTGTTGTTATAAACACACATATTTAATTGAAGATTGTTGTTGAGTGGAACAATATCAGTTTCTTCCATCATATATTCAAACAAAAGTGGTTCAAGTGTTTTTGATTTTTGCATATCATAACGAGAGTAAATATTTGTAAGTGAACCAATATTACATTCAACAATAGCTTCTTCATTATCAGTGTATTCAAGTTTATTTTCATCTGCAAACTTTTGCTTTAATAATTTTTTTTCTAGTAGTTTTGAATGACTCGTCTTTTTCTTAACACAACTCTTCTCATTCTTATTAATAACATTATCCATATAAAACCTCAATATTTATGCCTTATAATAACACATTACACAAAAAATATCAATAAAAAGATTGACATAAGCATAGTTATAATGTATATTAAGCACTGAAATTTAAACGGAAAGGCGGTGAAAAAAAGAATGACTACAATCAAAGTTGGTGAAAACGAAAATTTGGAAAGTGCTCTTAAGCGTTTTAAGAGAAAATGCCAAAAAGACGGAATTATCGGCGACCTTCGTAAGAAAGAAGCTTATAAAAAACCTAGCGTTGCTGCTAAAGAAAAAAGCATTGCTGCCCGTAAAAAACTTAAAAAAAGATAAATTTTTTAGTTTTAAACCTAAAACAACCTATATTGGTTGTTTTTTTTAATAATAATTTCTAAATAATTTTTTTCGACAAAACAAGTTATATTATTACATTTTTTTTCGTTTGCTTTTTGCTAATAATGATATAAATTTATTGTATAAATTTAACAAGGGGAAAAAAATATGTATGAACAAAGTGGAAGACTAAATTTAAAACTACTTGCCGAACAGGCAAAAAAAAGACTTGCAAGAAATGCAAGAGTATCTAGTGGAGTGTGCAATCAAACAACGGAAAACCCTCCAAAAATCCGATACATTCAAGAAAAAGTTCTATTAAGCAATGAAGAAGATGAACTTCTTTATTCCAAACTTAAAGAGATTTTTTCTCAAAATGAAAATGTTACAAATCCAATCGGTCAATTAATTGATCAAACAAAATTTAAAAGTCTTTCAACACTTGAAAGAGATGCTTACATTGTTAGAATGATAGAGAAATTTAATACATTAAAAGATAGATTTAATAAAGAAAAAAACGATAATCAATTAGAAAGAGAAATCTCTTGATTTGGTTGTAAAAAAGACACTAATATGTTAACATACAATCATGAATTTTGATATATCATCGCTTAATGACGAACAAAAAAAAGCACTTTTTGCACTTGAAGGTGCTGTTTTGGTTACCGCTGGTGCGGGTAGTGGAAAAACCAGATTGTTAACTCACAGAATTGCTTATTTGATTTGTGAAAAAGGTGTTGAACCTGAAAGTATTATTGCAATAACATTCACAAACAAAGCAGCAAATGAAATGAAAGAAAGAGTTTCAAAAATGGTTGATGGTGGAAACCGTGTTTGGATTTCCACTTTTCACAGCATGTGCGTAAGAATTTTAAGGTCTTATATTGGTTGCATTGATGGATACTCAAGTGATTTTTCAATTTATAGCGACCAAGACACTGAAAAGGTTCTTAAAAAAATCCTTGACGAAAAAGGTATTAATGACAAAGAATTTATTAAAAAAATTCAATTTCATATTGGAAATATAAAAACAAATAATAGAGATATTTCAGAATATTTGATTCAATTTTCTTATGAACAAAATATTTCGGAAATAATCAGAATTTTTTCAATGTATGAAGCTGAATTAAAAAGAAATAATGCATTAGATTTTGATGATTTACTAATCAAAACCAAAGAACTTTTTGTCAAAAATCCTGAAGTTTTAAAAAGATATCAACAAAGGTTTAAGTATGTTCTTGTTGATGAATTTCAAGATACAAACAAAATTCAATATGACCTTGTGAGATTATTATCTGGTGGCTCAAAAAATGTTTTTGTTGTTGGAGATGAAGACCAAAGCATATACTCATGGCGTGGTGCTGAATTTGAAAATATATTTAGATTTACAAAAGATTTTCCCGGTTGTCAAACTTTTAAGCTAGAACGAAATTATCGTTCAACAAAAAGTATACTTAATTATGCTAACAAAATTATTGTTAACAACAAACAACGATTTGACAAAAAATTGTTTACAGAAAACGAACAAGGTGAAAATGTTGTTTTCAAAAAATGCTATGATGAACAAGAAGAAGCTTCATATGTTGCTCAAAGCATTCTTAAACTTGTTGATAGCGGTGAAAAATTTTCTGATATTGTTGTTTTATGCCGATTAAATGCTTTGACACTTCCATTTGAACAAGCCTTTATGTCTTATAACATACCACACAGACTTTTTGGTGGAATGAAATTCTTTGAAAGAGCAGAAATTAAAAATATAGTTGCTTTTTTAAGACTTTTTGTTAACAAAAGAGATGAAAATTCACTTCTAAGAATAATCAATTTCCCTAAGCGAGGGCTTGGGGACGCTGCTATTGAAAAAATTAGACAAGAAGGTATGGCAAAAGGATTCAGTCTTCTTGAAACAATCAAAAAAATTCAAACTTTGAATTTACCCAAAACCTTAATTGAAAAAATTGCAAATTTCTCAACTGCTTTAATTGAACTTGAAGAGCTTTTACCGAAACTAAAACTGGAAGATTTTGTTATTGAAGTTGTTAAAAAGTTTGGAATTAAATCGGCTTACCCAACAAAGAGTGAAGAAGATCAAAACAAAATCATGAATATAGACAGCTTTATTGTTGCAACAAGCGAATTTCAAGAAAAAAATAGCGAAGCAACTCTTCAAGATTATCTTGAAAGCATTTCTCTTATCAGTGATATTGATTCAATGGATCAAGAAAACAACAATGTTACCATTGCAACTGTCCACTCTGTCAAAGGTTTGGAATTTAAAAATGTGTTTGTTGTTGGACTTGAAGAAAAATGTTTTCCAATAAGTAGAGCAATGAATTCACCTTTTGATCTTGAAGAAGAAAGAAGATTGATGTATGTTGCAATTACAAGGGCAGAGCAAAGACTTTTCTTAACTTGTTGCAAAACAAGATTTATGTACGGCAAAAGAGATTTTACGCTTCAGAGCAGATTTTTGTCCGAAATGGGACTAGGTGATACTTCAGCAAAATGGGAAAACGAACAAAGAAAGCAATTTGAAGAAGCAACAAAATATAGTGATTACTCTCAGCAAAATTTTTCAGGAAAAGAAAACACTCAAGTAAAATTTGTTAAGCCTGTTTTCAAAGAAGTTCAAAAGGTTGTTAACAAAAACAATTTAACTCTTATTTCTGGAATGGTTGTTGAACACCCAAGGTTTGGACAAGGAGTTGTTGAAAAACTTGATGGTGATGTTGTAGATATAATTTTTGATGGTTTTGGCAAGAAATCATTAATGAAAGATTTAGCACCACTAACAATTGTTAACAAGGAGCAAGATAATGAATAAAAAACAAAGACTTGAAGAATTGACAGCAATTGTTTCAAAGCTTGCTTATGATTATTATGTTTTAGATAACCCTTCAGTTGCTGATGCTGAATATGACAAACTCTCTGATGAATTAATTGCTTTAGAAAAAGAACTTGGAACTATATTACCAGATTCACCAACAAATCGTGTTGGCGGTGAAGTTCTTGAAGGATTTGAAAAGGTTATTCATGAATATCCATTACAAAGTTTGGCAAAATGCCAATCTCTTTCAGAGCTTCAATCTTGGGTTGATGGTGTTAAATCTAAAATTAACAAGGCTGAATTTGCTCTTGAATATAAATTTGACGGACTTTCACTTAGTTTAACATATATTGATGGAAATTTGAAACTGGCTGCAACTAGAGGCAATGGAATTATTGGTGAAAATGTAACAAATCAAATAAAAACAATAAAAAGTGTTCCATTAAAAATTCCTTTTAAAGGAAAATTGATTGTTGTTGGTGAAGGGCTTATGCTTTTATCAAATCTTAAAGACTACAACAAAAATAACAATGAACCTTTAAAAAATGCAAGAAATGCCGCAGCTGGAGCAATAAGAAATTTAGACCCAAAGGAAACTGCAAAAAGAAATTTGGATTTTTTTGCGTATAATATTCCATTTTGTGATAGTGAAAAATTTGAAACGCAAGAAGAAATGAAAATTTTTTTAAAGATTAACAACTTTTTGGTTGGAAATTTTTTTGAAAAGCTAACTAAATTTTCCGAAATGGAAAAAACGATTAAACAAATTGGAGAAAATAGAACAAACATAAATATTTTAATTGATGGAGTTGTTCTTAAATTAAATCAGATTGCATTCCGAGATGAACTAGGAAAAACAAGTAAATTTCCCAAATGGGCAATGGCTTACAAATTCGAAGCAGAAGAGCTTTCAACTGTTTTGAAATCAGTTTTTTGGAGTGTTGGACGAACAGGAAAGGTTACTCCAATTGCTGAAATTGAACCTGTTGAACTTAGTGGTGCAACAATTCAAAAAGCAACTTTAAACAATATTGATGATATTATGCGTAAGCAAGTAAAAATTGGCGGAAGAGTATTCGTTAGAAGAAGCAATGAAGTTATTCCAGAAATTTTGGGTGTTGCAGGCGACAAAAACATTGGAACTGTGCCTATTGAGCCTGAGAATTGTCCAAGTTGTGGAGCAAAGCTCGTTCATGACGGTGTAAATTTGTTTTGCAAAAACTTTGACAACTGTCCATCACAAATTGTTGGCAGATTTACTCATTTCACAAGTCGTGATGCAATGAATATTGAAGGAGTTTCAGAGCAAACCGCTTTGGCACTTTTTGAAAAACTAGGTTTAAAAAATTGTTCTGAACTATACAATCTGACAATTGATGATTTGTTGAAACTTGATGGTTTTAAACAAAAAAAAGCACAAAACATAATTAACTCAATTGAAAAAAGTAAAAATCCTTATTTATATAACTTTATTTATGCTCTTGGAATTTCAGAAATTGGAGTTAAAGCATCAAAAGATTTAGCAAAGCGATTTGGAACTCTAAACAACCTTATGAATGCAACATTTGAAGATTTGCTTGCTTTGAACAATTTTGGCGAAGTTATGGCAAAAGAAATTTCTGATTATTTTGCCGAACCAAAATTTTCTTTGGAAATAAATAATCTAATTGACTGCGGAATTAAAATTAAAGAAAACTATATTAGTTCAAATCAAATTCTTCTTGGTCAAAAAATTGTCCTTACAGGAACTCTAGAAAATTATTCGAGAGAAGAAGCAACAAAAATTATTGAAAAAGCTGGTGGAGAAGTTGTATCATCTGTTTCAACAAAAACCTCATTTGTTCTTGTTGGCGAAAATGCAGGAAACAAACTTCAAAAAGCAAAAGAACTTGGAATCAAAATCATTTCTGAAACTGAATTTATGAATATGATTAATTCATAATTTGTTATAAAAAATAAAAAATCTCATACAAGAAATTTTTGTTAGGTTTAATAAATTATTCTTAAAAAAATCTAATTTTTTCTTAAGTATAATGAGAAAAGAAAAATAATTTATCTTTAAGCATTTAAAATAAATTAAAAATAGCTTCACAAAACAGAATTTGTGTGTTAAAATGCTTTCTTAGTAAAGGGGATTTAAAATTTATGATGTGTGAACCACCAATTGATGAACTCGCAGCTAAAACTGAAGATAACAAATACATTCTTTCTTGCTTAATCGCAAAAAGAGCAAAGGAATTGGAGAAAAAAATTCCAGCTGAACTTGCTGTTTCTGACAAAAAGAGTATTACACTTGCAGCTGAAGAAGTGTACGATGGAAAAGTTGTTGCAAGCCATGTTGAATCCAACTAGGATAAGAAAGTTCCATGCTGTCATTTGTGCAGTATGGAATTATTTTTTTTAAAGAGAGATTATGTTTGCAGAAGTGATTGTTGATGTTCAAAACTCAGCCGTTGATCGAGTTTTTGATTACTTAATTGATGAATCATCTTTCACATGCCAAGCTGGAAGCCGTGTGGAAGTCTTTTTTGGTAACAGAAAAATTGAAGGATTTGTTGTTGCAATTAAAGACAAATCACTTGTTCCAGCTGAAAAAATTAAACCAATTTTTAAAGTTTTAGATTTTCTTCCAGCAATAACAAAAGAAATGCTTAACCTATGCGGATTCATGTGCAAAGAATTTCATTTAAAAAGGGTGTCTGTTCTAAGACTTTTTTTACCTGCACAAATGCGTGGTGGAAAAGTTAAAGATAAACAAGAAAGATATTTTGTTGTTAATGATGAAATTGACCTTGAAAAAGAAAAACTTTCAACAAAGAAACAAGCCAAATCGCAAATTGCAATTCTTGAATATTTTCAATGCCATAAAGAAGAAAAATCTTCAATATTAACTGAAAAATTTTCTCCTGCCTCCATAAAAGCTCTCGTTGATAAAAATATTTTAAAAATTAAATTTAGTCAAGTTTCTAGAAATCCTGACTACACCAAAAAATCACGAGAAAATTTTGTTTTAACCAAAATGCAACAAAACGCAGTTAATTGTGTTGATTTAAATTTAAACAAAACATATTTGCTTCATGGCGTTACTGGAAGTGGAAAAACTGAAGTATATTTAAATCTTATTTCTAAAGCAGTAAACAATGGGAAGAGCGCAATTATGCTTGTTCCTGAAATTGCTTTAACCCCACAAATGTTTTCTCTTTTTAAATCACGATTTGGTGATAATGTTGCCATTATTCATAGCAGTCTTTCTGTTGGTGAAAGATATGATGAATGGAATAGAATAAGAAATGGAAAAGCAAAAATTGTGATTGGTGCAAGATCAGCAATTTTTGCTCCAATTGAAAATGTTGGAATTGTAATTATTGATGAAGAGCATGAACAATCCTACATTAGTGAAAGTGATCCTAGATATGACACTCATACTGTTGCTGATTTTAGGGCAAAATTTAACAATTGTCCGCTTGTTCTGGGTAGTGCAACACCATCAATTTCTTCTTATTCAAAAGCAATTGACGGTGAATTTAAACTTCTTGAATTGCCTGAAAGAATTAATGGCAAAAACCTTCCTTCAATCCAAATTGTTGATATGCTTGATGAAATTAGACACGGAAATAACAGCATGTTTTCTTGTTCGCTTAAATCAGTGCTTGATGAATGCATTGCTTCAAAAAAACAAGCAATGATTTTTCTAAACAGAAGAGGATTTACTTCTTTTGTTATGTGCACTAATTGTGGTTATGTTGCAAAATGTTCTGATTGTGATGTTTCACTTGTTTATCACAAAGAAGAAAATAGGCTTAAATGCCATTTTTGTGGAAAAAGATTTAAAATGCTTACAAATTGTCCTCAATGCAACAGTGAAAAACTTAGGCATGGCGCAGTTGGAACAGAACAAGTTGTGTATGAATTAAACAAACTATTTCCAAATGTAAAAATTCTAAGAATGGATAATGACACAACAAGTATTAAAAATGCACATCAAAAAATACTAGGAGAGTTTGCAAGCACATTACCAGCAATTTTGGTTGGAACTCAAATGATTGCTAAAGGACATGATTTTAAAGATGTTACCTTGGTGGGTATTATTGATGCAGATCAAGGACTATATCAGTCAGATTATCGCAGTAGTGAACGAACCTTTGCTCTTATTACGCAAGTTTCTGGCAGGGCAGGAAGAGCAGATAGTGATGGAAAAGTTATTCTCCAAACATACAATCCAAGACATTATGTTTTTAAATATGCAGCAAACTACTTTTATAAAGGTTTCTTTGAAAAGGAATTTAATTTAAGAAAAGTTACTTTGTTTCCACCATTCACAAAAATAATTAGAATTTTAATATCTGGCGAAAATGAAGAAAATGTTAGACAAACTCTTCAATTATGCTATAATGAAATCAAAGATTTGAAAATTAAAAACTCAAAGGATTTTGTTTTTCTTGAGGTTATGAAATCACCAGTTAGTAGAATTAAAAACAAATTCAGATATCAAATTTTGATGAGAATTAAAAAAGAAAATGAATCATTCCTAACAGAACAAATATACGCAATTTCAGACAAATATCTTGCAAATAACATTTCAATATTTGTAGAAATCAATCCTCAAAATTTAAGTTAAAAGGAGCTTAGTCATGGCAACTCGTAAAATTATTATAATTGGAGATGAATTATTAAGAAAAAAAAGTAAAGAACAAAAGGTTTTTGATGAAAACTTGGGTACTTTGCTTGACGATATGAAAGAAACCATGAAAATAAATGATGGAATGGGGCTTGCAGCTGTTCAAGTTGGAGTTCTTAAACGAGTAGTTATAATTGAAGCAAACAACATGTTTATGGAACTCGTTAATCCTGTTATAAATTATCAAGAAGGCAAAAGATATTGCCGTGAAGGTTGTTTAAGTGTTGTTGGTGTTAGAGAGTGGGTTGCAAGACCAACACTGATTTCTGTTTCAGCTTATGACAGATTTGGTAATCCATTTACAATTGTTGGAGTTGATGATTTAGCAATGGTTCTAAGCCATGAAATTGATCATCTTGACGGCATTGTTTTTACAGATAAATCCTTTAAAGAAAATCCTGATGCTGTTAAAAAAGTAAAAAGAGAGAAAAAATGAGAATTGTTTTTCTAGGAACTCCTGAAATAGCAGTAAAAACGCTTGAAGCGTTAATTTCTTCAAAACATACAATAGCTTGCGTTGTTTGTCAGCCAGACAAAGAATCGGGTAGGGGTAAAAAAATTGTTTTTTCACCTGTTAAATCTGTGGCTCTAGCTCACAATGTTCCCGTTTATCAATTTAACAAAATTAGAAAAGAAGGTGTTAATGCACTTAAAGAACTTAATGCCGACATTTTTATCACATTTGCTTATGGACAAATTTTGTCGCAAGAAATTTTGGATATTGCACCTTTGGGAACAATAAATATTCATGCTTCACTTTTGCCAAAATATCGTGGAGCTGCACCAATAAACTGGGCAATTATAAATGGCGAAACTTTAACAGGCATCACAATTATGCACACTGCAGCAGGAATTGATAATGGCGACATAATTTGCAAAAAAGAAATTGAAATTTCAGAAACTGAAAATTCAGCTGAACTATCTGAAAAAATTGCAACTATTGCACCTGAATTTTTGCTTGAAACACTAGATTTAATTGAAAAAGGAACAAGTCCAAGAACAAGCCAAATTGAAAGCGAATCAACTTACTTTCCAATGCTTAAAAAAGAAGACGGAAAATTGTGGCTTGAAAAGTCAGCCAAGGAAGTTGTTAATCAAATTCGTGGCATGACACCAAGTCCAAGCGCTTATGTTCGTCTTGACGAAAAAGAATTTAAAGTTTTTTCTGCTAAGGTTAAAACAGACATTCCATCAACAAAAGTTTGTGGAACAGTTCTTGTTAGCTCATCAAAACAAGGACTTGTACTTTCATGTGGCAACAATGAATGTGTTGAGCTTCTTGAAATACAAGCTCCAAATGGAAAAAGAATGACAGCAAAAGCTTATCTTTGTGGAAAAACTATTAATGTTGGTGAGGTGGCTAAATGAAAGAGCATATAGCTTCATTGTCGCTCACAGAACTACAAGAATTACTTAGTCAATTAGGTGAACAAAAATGGAGAGCAAAACAAATTTTTGAAGGAATTTATAATGGAAAAAGCATTTCTGAAATAACAACAATTTCCAAAGAACTTAAAAACAAACTTCTTGAAAAATTTGAAGACACACTTGTGAAAATTAATGTAGAAAAAGTTGGAAAAGATGGAACAAGAAAGTTCGTTTTTTTACTGTCTGATGGAGCAATGATTGAAGGCGTTTTAATGGAATACAAATATGGCAGAACAATTTGCATTTCAACACAAGTTGGTTGCAGAATGGGTTGCAAGTTTTGTGCTAGTGGAATGAATGGGCTTATAAGGTCCTTAACCGCAGGAGAAATTCTTTCTGAAGTTCTTGTTGTAAACAGACTTATTGGCGGAACAATGACAAAAAGAGAAATCACAAACATTGTTCTTATGGGAAGCGGTGAGCCGCTAGACAATTATGATAATGTTTCAAAATTTTTGAAGCTTGTTTCTTCTGAAGATGGAATAAATATTAGTCAAAGAAATATTTCTTTGTCAACATGCGGGCTTCCTAATGGAATCAAAAAGCTTATTGAAGATGGTTTTAACATTAATTTAACAATTTCACTTCACGCCGCAAATGATGAAAAAAGAAAAAAAATTATGAAAGTTGCTGAAGCAGTAAAAATAAAAGAAATTTTGCAGGAATGCAAGGCATATTTTAACAAAACTGGTAGAAGAGTGATTTTTGAATACGCATTAATTAAAGATTTTAACGATAGTTTCGAAGACGCAAAAGAACTTTCAACCGTTCTTAGAGGTTTTCCGCTTCATGTGAATTTGATACCACTCAATCACTCTTACGAAAATGGGCTTGATGGAACAAACAGAAAACAAGCATATGCTTTTTGCGACATGCTTGTTAGCCTTGGAATGTCAGCAACAGTAAGAAGAACAATGGGTGATGATATTGGTGGTGCGTGTGGTCAACTTAGAAACTCTGTTGCTTCCGCAACATAACACATAACAACAAAATATTGTGTATTACTTTTAAATAATACACAACATATTGTACCTATAAGATTAATAATAGGAGAAAAATGAAAGGTCTTGTAATCAAAAAAAATGCAAATATTTTTACAGTTTTGTTTGAAGAAAAAAAATATGACTGTATTCCTAGAGGCAAAAATAAAGCCTCAGGAGTTTTTGTTGGAGATTACATTGAATTTTCTTGTGAGAACAATCAATTTTTTATTGAAAAAGTTTATTCAAGAAAAAATTGTTTAGTAAGACCCCCAGTTGCAAACATAGACCAAATGCTCATTGTTTTGTCTTGCACTCCTAAACCTGATTTAGTGTTAATTGACAAGCTTATTTTGATGTGCTTTCTAAATGGTATTGAACCTGTTTTGTGTGTTAATAAGATTGATATAAGCAATGATAATTTTGTTAGTGAGATTAAAAATCAATATACAAGCGTTTTAAAAATTGTGTTTTTGTCCGCTAAAACAAAAGAAAATATTTTTTTAATAAAAGAGCTATTAAAAGGCAAGATATCAGCATTTGCAGGGCAATCTGCTGTTGGAAAAAGTGCTTTGACAAATGCAATTCTTAACAAAGAATGTACTCTTGTTGGTGAGCTTAGTAAAAAAATTGAAAGAGGCAAAAACACAACAAGGTTAACAGAATTATACGAAATTGAACCAAATTCATTTTTAATTGACACGGCAGGATTCACTTTTTTAGATGAAGATTTGCTCTTAATTGAACCCGAAGAACTTTGGAAATTTTATCCTGAATTTATTGATTCATCAAAAAATTGTAAATTTGGCAAATGCACGCATACTAATGAAGATATTTCCGTATGTGGAGTTAAGAAAGCAACAACAGAAGGGATAATTTCAACAGAAAGATATAATAGATACAAAGATTTGTTTCTAATTATTCAAAAAAGGTGGAAAAGTAATTATGGTAAAAAAGCTTAGAATTGCACCTTCAACGCACCCAGTAAAAATTAAATCTCAGGTTATTGAATATGCAAAAGCTCTTCAAGAAGCAGGGGCTGATTTTATTCATTGTGATGTTATGGACGGCAATTTTGTTTCAGAAATAACATATGATGCTTCTTTTGTTAAACAAATTAACTCAAATTGTATTGTTCCAATTGAAGCTCATTTAATGATTGTTCACCCTGAAGAACATGTTAAAGAATATATTAAAGCTGGAGCAAATATCATAACTGTGCATTATGAAAGTTTCGGAAAAAAAAGTGAAGTAATTGAGTGTTTAGAAAACATTAAAAAGCTTGGAGCACTTGCAGGAATTAGTTTTAAACCACAAACATTAGTTTCAGAAATATATGATTTTTTGCCACTATGCAATTTGGTTCTTGTCATGAGTGTTGAACCCGGAAAAAGCGGTCAATTATTTATTCCTTCATCTTTATCAAAAATAAAATCACTAAATACTTTTAGAGAACAAAACAATTTTAAATTTTTAATTGAAGTTGATGGTGGAGTTAATCCCGAAAACACAGAAGAAATTAAGTCTTGCGGGGCTGACATTGTTGTTAGCGGTAGTTATTTGTTTTTAAGTTCAAATCCTAAAGAGTCAATTGATTCCCTTAGATAGGCAAAACTGAGCATAGACTACAAAAATTAACATTAAAAATTGACAACAAGTCAATTTTTTTAATTAAAAAAAAACTAGTTTATATAGCTTATTTTCATAAAAAAATAATTTATTTCTTACATATCCAAATTAATTTTCATAATTGTTAAATTATGGCAATTCTCATGATTTACAATTTTTATTAATATGTTTTAAATTGAAACGAAAAGTAATTGTTTCAATTAATAAATGCATTTACTTACTTTTTATTAAATTTAATCAATCACCAAAGAACAAACTTTTACATATAATTGAATAATAAAGGAGAACAAATGAAAATTGTTTGTATAAAAGTTCCCAAATTAATTTCTTTTCTTCTTAAGCTTTTTATTAAAAAGCAATAGAGTATACATAAGATAAAAAAAACAAGCCTTAAAATTTTGGCTTGTTTTTAATCACTTAGCATACTTGGCAAGTGTTTTTTTGCATTTTGTACAAGCTTTAACTTTTTTAAGCTTGCCATCAATTTCAACTGTTGTTGATTGCAAATTTACTTCATATTGGCGATTGGCCTTACGGTTTGAAAAGCTTACTGTGCAACCAGGCATCTTTCCTTTACCACAAATTTCACAAACTCTGCTCATGTTTCCTCCATATCATTTTAGGGGATTTATTTTTAAAACCCACATAACCATAGAAACTGTTATCAAATTTTGTTAATTTTACTAAGAGTTTCATTTAGCTTTGAGAGTTTAACATTATACATTCAATTTTGCAAGCAATTTTATTATTTTTCTACTAAAAAACACTAATTTTCTTCAACTAATTAGAAATAACATCATTTTCAAATTGACAAAACACCTGTAATTGTGATAGACTACTCCAGTTTAAGGAGATATATTTATGATCAGTGCAGGAGATTTTCGCAAAGGTGTAACATTTGAAATGGATGGTAACATTTATATCGTTGTAGACTTTTTGCATGTTAAACCAGGAAAAGGATCACCATTTGTTAGAGCAAAAATAAAGAATATTATTTCTGGTCAAGTTAATGAACTTACATTCAACCCTTCAGACAAATTTCAAATTGCAGTTATTGATAAAAAAGATATGCAATATTTGTACAACGAAGGTGAGTTGTATTATTTCATGGATATGGAAACATATGACCAAATTCCTCTTAACAAATCACAAGTTGGTGATTGTTTAAACTATATCGTTGAAAATGGTATGGCAACAATCCAGTTCTACAAAGGATCAGCTTTTTCAGTTGTTCCACCAAATTTTGTTGAACTCACAATTGTTGATTGTGAACCCGGAATTCAAGGAGATACAAGTAAGTCTGGCAACAAACCTGCCATACTTGAAACAGGACTCCACATCAATGTTCCACTATTTATCAACAATGGTGAAAAAATTCGTGTTGACACAAGAACAGCAACTTATATGGAAAGAGTTAAATAACAAACAAATTAAAAGCCACCAATCGGTGGTTTTTTTAAAAATTTATGTGTTTTATTTTAAAATTGTAAAAATGTAAATATATTAAAATATTAAAATTCATTTAAAATTTTATTATTTCAAAAGAAAAAGCTAATCAAATAAATTTATTAAAAGTTTTGTTTTGAAAGTTATTTACATTATAATCAAATAATAATAATATAATTAACAAATTTTCGTATATCAATCATTTGCCTTGGGCAAGTGATTTTTTTAATTGTGGACAAACAGTCATAAACAAGGACAAACCTAAATACAATTTAATCAAGCTTCAACATAAAAGAGAGGAAAAAAATGAAAAACATTTTCAATCCGCAAATGGAAGAAATTTTGCTTGAAAAAATTGGAATATCAAAAATCAATGAAATTCGACTTAGATGCGACAAACCAGTTGTTGTTTGCATTGGAATGGTTTCATATTTTCTAAGTTCGACTGGGCTTACAGGAGAACCAAACACCGCCATTATTGCAACAAAAGAAATGATTGAAGACATTGTTTTTAGAGCCAGTGAATGTTCACTCTATGCCGTAAACGAACAACTTAAACGAGGCTTTATAAGCCTGACTGGTGGCATTAGAATGGGTGTTTGTGGAACTGTTGTACATGAAAATGGCTTAATTAAAACAATGAAAGATTTCACAAGTATTAATATTCGTGTTCCTCATCAAATCAAAAATTGTTCTCTAACTGCTTTCAATCAAATTGTTGAACAAGGCAAAATTTTTAACACACTTGTAATTTCTCCACCCGGTGCAGGAAAAACAACATTTTTGAGAGATTTTGTTTGGCAACTTTCAAATCGAAATTTTTCTTTTAATGTTCTTGTTCTTGATGAAAGGGGAGAAATCGCAGGAACTAATAGCGGATTTGATATTGGAAAATTTTGCGATGTGCTTTCATTCTCTTCAAAAAATGATGGATTTGAACAAGGTGTACGAAGTATGAATCCTGATGTTATTGTGGCTGATGAACTCATGGGTGAAGAAGATTACAATTCTGTTATGATGGCATCTCACTGCGGAGTTAAGGTTGTTGCAAGTATTCATGCAAACAATTTGAAAGAACTTAGAAACAAACCTGACTTTCAGAAGCTTTTACAAGACAAATGTTTTGAAAGATTTGTGATACTCTCAAAATCTAATGGGGTTGGAACATTCGAAGGAATTTATAATGAAAACTTTGAACGAGTGGGACAATTTGGGTGATAAATGAAATTCGTTTTGCTTATTTTGATTGTTGCTTCTTGTTCATTTCTTGGTTATTCCATAAGCGGATATTATAGAAAAAGAGAAAAATTTTATTTTGATATACATTCTTTCATTTGTTCACTTCAACTAGAAATCAATTTTTTTGAAAACAAATTAAAAAAAATTGTTGCTGAGAAAGGGCAAAATTTTGGAAAAGAATTTTCTCAAGTTATTAATTACTTTGAACAATTTTTACTTAGCAGTTCAAAATCGCTTCAAGAAAAAGATATGTTCGCTGGAATCTGGTTTTTAAGCACTGATGAAAAACAATTTATATTTCCTTTTTTCCTTTCTTTAGGAAAATTTAACAGCAGCAATCAAGTTGCAAGCTTAGAAAACTTTAAAAAACATTTTTATGATTGCAGTCAAAATTCTAAAAAGGAAAATGAGAAATTTGGATCTTTAATATTTAAACTTGGCATTTTATTTGGGATATTGATTGCATTGATCCTAATGTAAGGGGGATAAACGAGCGTGGATATAATTTTTAAGATTGCTGCTGTTGGCATTTTGACAGCAGTTGTGAATCAAGTGTTGAAACACTCAGGAAAAGAGGAAATTGCAACGCTCTCAACTCTTGCGGGGCTTATTATTGTTCTTTTGATGGTTCTTAGCCTAGTTAAAGAGCTATTCGACACGGTTAGAAGCATGTTCAGTTTTTAAAAGGAGCAAAAAACAAGTGGAAATTTTTAAAATTGTTGGCATTGGAATTGCTACTGCAGTTGCAATGATTATTCTCAAAACAACAAAGCCAGAAATTGCGACACTTGTTGGAGTTGCTGGCGGAATAATTATTATTCTTATGGTTGTTAACCAGCTTACTTCGGTTCTACAAATTTTTAAAACAATAGCAGAAAAAAGCGGACTATCAATACAAATATTTGGTTCAGTGCTAAAAATTGTTGGAATTGGTTACATAACCGAATTTGCCGCATCAATTTGCAATGATAGTGGTTCAAGTAGCCTTGCTGACAAAATTTTGCTTGCTGGAAAAATTATTATTTTGGTTGTTTCACTTCCAATAATTACAAATATTATTTCTATTGTGGCAGGGTTGCTACCATGAAAAAAATTTTTCTAGTAATCATGATTATACTTTCTTCTTTGTTAGTTCTTTCCTTTTTCAAAACAACTGTAACTGCCTATGCTGATGAAACCAGTGACATTGAATCAGAAATTGAAGACACGATTGACGGACAACTAGGTGGACTAGATATTTCAGAAATAGAAAAAATTTTAGCAAGCATTGGCGAACAAGAATACGAAATATTTGGAAACAAAAATTTTTCTGAATTTTTGATGAATATTCTTTCTGGTGAATTTTCAGAAAACGGAAAGAATTTTTTTTCTGCAATACTTGCATTAGTATTTGATGATATTTTGATTTTTTTACCATTGGTTGCAACCATTGTTTCAATTTCAATTTTATGCGGTTTTGTTTCTAATATTAGGTCAAGATTAGGAAGCAAGGCAACAGGTGATATTGTACATTTTGTTTGTTATGGTGTGGTTATTTTGCTTGTTATGAATGTTGTTAGACAAATGATTGGAATGACAACAAGCACACTAAACTTGTTAAAAGAAGAAATGGACGCAATTTTTCCAATTCTATTAACTTTGATGACAACAATTGGTGGTAGTGTTTCTGTGAGTGTTTATCAACCCATGGTTGCTGTGCTAAGTGGCGGTATTGTTCAAATTGGAACTTCAGTTCTTATGCCAATTTTTATATTTATTCTTATATTTTCTGTTCTTTCAAATTTGTCATCAAGCTTTAAATTTGAAAAATTTGTTTCATTTTTCTCATCTTGTTTCAAGTGGATACTTGGGACTTCTTTTACAATTTTTATTGCATTTTTAAGCATTCAGGGCATAACTGCCTCATCACTTGATGGTGTTTCAATCAGAACTGCAAAGTTCGCAATTAGGTCATATATTCCAATTGTTGGTGGCTATCTTTCCGATGGATTTAATGTCATTATGGCAAGCAGTGTTCTCATTAAAAATGCTGTTGGAGCTGCTGGACTTATGTTACTTTTTGCCACAATTGCTGTTCCAATAATTAAAATTTTAATTTTTTCTTTAAGCATGCATTTGGCATCGGCAATTCTTGAACCATTAGCTGATAGTAGAACTGCAAATTTTGTTCATACAGTTGCAAAAACATGCACTCTGCTTGTTGCAATTCTTATTTGCGTTTCGTTCATGTTTTTGCTTACAACAGGTCTTATTATGTGCACAGCAAATGTTTTTTGAAAGGAGATGAAAATATGTCTGCTTTTTCAAGTTGGATTTTGAGTATTGCAGGAATTGCAGTTATGGGAGTTGTGCTAGATCTTGTGCTTCCAGAAGGACAAATGCAAAAATATGTAAAAGTTGTTTATTCTTTTATTGTTGTTTTTGTCATTATTTCGCCTCTACCAAAGCTTTTTAATGGTTCATTTGACTTTGAAGCTTTTTTTGGAAGCGATTATACAAATAGTATTCAAACAGAATTTATTGGTATTGTTAATGAACAAAAAAAAGAAGCTATTGAAAAAAACATTGTTTCTAGTTTGGAGATGCAAGGGATAAGTGGAGTTATTGTTGATGTTCAATCAAACATTTTTGAAACAGACTTCAAAATTTCTTATGTGGTAATTGATGTTGGACAAGTAGTCATAAATTCAGAACAAGAACATATAGATATGTTAGCCCTTGTGAAAAAAACAATAATAAATATAACTGGGGTCAAGGAGGATATGATAATAATAGATGAGTGAAAAAGATAAAAAGAGTTTACTTGGAAGCACAAAATTTGTCGAATTTATTAAAAGCAACAAAAATGTTCAAATTGCAGTTGTGTTACTTGCTTTTGCAATAATCTTGGTAATTTTCATTTCTTCTTTCACCTCGACAAGCACAACAACTTCAGAAACTTCACTCACATTTGAATATGTAGAAAATTTGGAAAAAAGGCTTGAGAACATCATTACAAGCATTCAAGGAGCGGGAAGTGTTAATGTGATGATAACCTTGGAAAACGGAAGCGAATATAAGTTTGCTTCTGAAGATGAAGAAAAATTTTTTTCTAGTCTTGAAGAAGCCCAATCAGAACTTGGTTCAAATGGTCAAATTGTAATCAAAGAAGTCTACCCAAAAGTTAAAGGTGCTGTTGTGGTTTGCTCAGGAGCAAGTGATGTTGCAGTTAAATTAAATGTTTTAAAAGCTATTCAAGCACTTTTATCTATTTCTTCAGGAAACATTGAAATATTAACTGGAAATTAGTGTTCTAAAATGATAGTTCAGTTCATACCATTTAAACAAGAAAGGAGATTTTGAAAAAATGCTTAGTAAAAAGAAAAAAATATTTGTTCTTATCACAATGGCGGTGCTTTTGGTGGTAACTGGTTATTTGAATATTACATTAAATAACCGCGTGGTTGATACAAGTGCAAACATAACTGACACAAATTTTTTTGCAACATATCGCACTGACAGATTGTCAACAAGAAATCAAGAAATAGCTTATCTTGATGCAATTATTGCAAGTGAATCAAGCAGTGCTGATGCAAAATCTGTTGCAGAAACAAAGAGAGTTCAACTTGTTCAAGCAATTGAATCAGAACTTGTTATGGAAGGTCTTATTAAAGCAAAAGGTTTTAATGATGTCATTGTTACAAGTAGCACAAACAATATTAATGTAATTGTTAGGAGTATTGATGCACTTGAAGCTAGTGAAGTTTCACAAATCGTTGCAATCATACAAGAACAAACAAGCAAATCTATTGATAATATCAAAATTATTCCAGTGGAATAAAACATTAATTAATTAATAATTAAAACCGCTTGAAATTTTGCAAGCGGTTTTTTGTTAATAAAAATATTTTATAAAATATGTTAAACAATCATCAAATAGACAATCTTCAAGTTATTGATTGATTTTTTCTTTAATCAATGTTAAGATTTTCTATGTGAGGAAATATGAGCGAAATTAATAAAGACCAAATTATTAGAAACAATGGCAGTATCACTTGCGATCGTAGTATACTTGCTTCAATTATAGTCCTTGCAACGAGCGAAGTTCAAGGCGTTGCCAGAATATCAACTTCTTCATTTAGAGCAACTGTTAAAAAATTCTTTTGCAGAAACTTTTTTGAAGGTGTTCAAATTAAATTTAATTCAAATGGAACATTGGTTGTCAATGTTTATATTGATATTTTCTTTGGTTATAGTGTGCCTGAAGTAGCTTTTAGAGTTCAAGAAAATGTAAAAAGTGGCGTTGCAAGCATGGTTGAGGTTAAAGCTGCAAGAATAAATGTACATGTTGTAAATGTTGTTGTTCAAAAAGAAGAACCCTTAAAAATTTTGCCAGAAAATCAAATTGGAGAAAGTAAATGAGAACTAATGCTAGGGAAGTTGCTTTTAAATTAATTTTTGAAAGCGAATTTGGTTCGTTGCCAGAAAATTCTGATAGTTTGTTTTTAGATGAACTATGTCAAGATAATGAAGTTTGTTCTGAAGACGATTTGTCTTTTGTTAAAAAACTTGTGTCAATAACAAATGAAAACAAAAAAGAACTTAGAAAAATCATCACAACAAACCTTGTTGATTACACTTTTAATAGAATCCATAGAGTTGATGCAATCGTTCTTCTACTAGCTGTTGGAGAAATTAATTTTTGCCCAGAAACTGACAAAAAAATTGTTATCAATGAAGCTGTTAATCTTGCAAAAAAATATGGTGGCGAAAAAAGTTCAAGTTTTGTAAACGGTGTTCTTGCTTCCATTGTTAAGGAATAGAAATGCAAGAAAAAATATTTTCAGTTACAGCACTTGGAAACATAATCAAGAAAATTTTTGATTTTGAAGAACTTCTTCAAGGCATAAAAGTAACTGGAGAAATTTCAGGATATTATGTTGTTCGTGGAATAGCATATTTTTCTATAAAAGATGAAACGGCAGTTTTGCCTTGTGTTTTGTTTGGAGCTGAATTATTTAGAAGCTTTAAAGACGGTGATCAAGTTGTTTTAACTGGTTCACCAAAGTTTTATGTTAAAGGTGGAAAACTCTCTTTTAATGCAAGCAACATAACTCTTGCTGGAAGCGGAGATTTGTTCAAACAATTTTTAATCGTCAAAGAAAAACTTGAAAAAGAAGGGCTTTTTAATGTCGATATCAAAAAGAAAATAACTCCACCATATAAACGAATTGGAGTTGTTTCTTCTCCAACAGGAGCAGTTATTCAAGACATTATAAATGTTGTTACAAGAAGAGATATTCAATCAGATATTGTTTTGTATCCAGTTAAAGTTCAAGGCACAAAAGCAGAACTAGAAATTGCGAAAGGCATAAATTTCTTTTCGAACTACAATGTTGATGTTGTTATTGTTGCTAGAGGTGGTGGTTCACTTGAAGATTTAAATCCTTTTAACACAGAAGTTGTGGCAAGAGCAATTTTTGCTTGTGAAAAACCAGTTGTTTCAGCTGTTGGACATGAAACTGATTTTACAATATGTGATTTTGCCTCTGATCTTAGAGCCCCAACTCCTTCAGCTGCAGCTGAGTTGACAACAATTAATAGAAATGAACAAAGAAATCATTTTTTTAATCAAATTGAAAGATTTAATAATGTTCTTGACAAATTGACAGAAAGAAAAAAACAAAATTTTAATTTTGTGGCAAATAAAATGGAAAATATTTTTAATAAAAATGTTACAAAAAAACAAACAATTGTTTTTAATCAAGTTCAATCATTTAAACGAGCAGTTTCATCATTTTTAGAAAACAAATCATTTGCACTTAGTATGGCATCAAATTCCTTAGAAAGAGTTGACCAAAAAGCAATTTTATCAAGAGGCTTTGCAAAAATCAGATTTGGCGACAAAAACATTTCTTCAGTTGATGGAATGGAAATTGGAAACAATGTTAAAATTGACTTTATTGATGGATCACTTGACACAACTGTTAATAATATTGAAAGGAGAAAAGTATGATTAGTTTTGAAGAAGCATCAAAAGAACTTGAAAAAATTGTTTCAAGACTCGAAAAAGGTGATGTGGGGCTTGAAGAAGGTACGGCATTATTTGAAAAAGGATTGGAACTTGTTAAAACTTGTTCAAGTATGCTTGAAAATGCAAAAGGTAAAATTACTGTAATTAAAAACGAACTCGACAAAATTGTTGAAGACAATTTTTCTGACAAATAAATTCAATTTAATAGTTGACCGTTTTTATAAAAGGTGATATTATTCATTGAAAATGCGAAGATGAAAGACTAGTAAAATTTACAAAATGGTTTTTTAGAGAGCTTTGTTCATGGGCTGAAAGACAAAGCATAATCATAAATTTGAATTCACTTTCTAGCACCTTTTCTGAACTAATAGTAAGAATTGGCGTTTGCCTGCGTAAAAGGCTTAAAGAGTTGCAAATTTATTTGCAAGAAATTAGGTGGTACAGCGAATTTAACTTCTTCGCCCTAATATTTAGGGGCGAAGTTTTTTTTAATTATAAGGAGAAAACATGAAAGAAAAAATTGAACAAATTTTACAAGTATTTTTTCAGGAGATTTTGAGCGTAAAATCCACTGTTGAAGCTCAAAATTTAAAAGTAAAATATTTAGGTAAACAAGGATTGCTTACTTCAATTTTGCGTGGAATGAAAGATGTTTCAGCAGAGGATAGACCAATTGTTGGAGCACTTGTGAATGAGGCAAGACAAACAATTGAAGAAAAGATTGCTGAACTAGAAACAAATCTTTCTAAACAAGAACTTGAAAAAGCTCTAGCGACAGAAAGTATAGACATAACAGAACCCGCTAAGAAGCATGAAATTGGAGCTTTGCACCCTCTCACACGCACTTTCAACAAACTTATAGAGGCGTGCGTTGAACTTGGATTTGAAGTTGTTTCTGGACCAGAAATTGAAACCGATTATTACAATTTTGAAGCTTTAAATGTTCCAAAGGACCACCCAGCAAGAGATATGCAAGATTCTTTTTATCTTGCTCAAAATATTATGCTTAGAACACAAACTTCAAGTGTTCAAATTCATGAAATGGAAAAAAGAAAACCACCATTCAAAATTGTTTCACCAGGAAAAACATACAGAGTTGACAATGACCCAACGCACACACCAATGTTCCATCAATTTGAAGGACTTGTTGTTGATGAAAAGGTTTCACTTGTTGACTTGAAAAGCATGCTCACGAACTTACTTAGAATGTTGTTTGGTGAAAACACAAAAATCAGATTTAGACCTTCATATTTCCCATTTACTGAGCCAAGTGTTGAAGTTGACTGCACATGTCCAAACTGTGGTGGAAATGGTTGCACTCGTTGCAAAGGTACTGGTTGGATGGAACTTTTGGGAGCAGGAATGGTAAATCCAAAAGTGCTTGAAAATTGTGGAATTGACAGCACAAAATATTCTGGATTTGCTTTTGGTCCAGGAGTTGACAGACTTGCGATGGTTGAAAACAAAGTTCCAGATTTAAGAATGATGTTTGAAAATGACATAAGATTCTTGAGTCAGATGAAGTAAGGAGTAAGCGAATGAAAATATCTTTGAAATGGTTAAAAGATTTTGTTGATATAAAAGAAAATGAAAATGTTATTGCATCAAAACTAACAAGTGCCGGTTTTGAAGTTGAAGAGATTTTGCACCAAGATGAATTTCTTGGTCAGGTTTTTGTTGGACAAATTGAAAAAATTGAAAAGCACCCAAATGCTGATTCACTTGTTGTTTGCAAAGTTAATCTTGGTTCGTCTTTCGTTCAGATAATCACAAGTGCAACAAATGTTTTTGAAGGAGCTTTAGTTCCTGTTTCACTTGATGGAGCTTCACTTGCCAATGGAATAAAAATTAAACCAAGTGTGCTTAGAGGAGTTAGTTCTGATGGAATGTTTTGTTCTGGTGAAGAACTAGGAATTACTGATGCTTTTTATGAAGGAGCTTCTACTCATGGAATTTTAATTTTCAAAGATGAGTTTAAACTTGGAACTTCTGTTGCTCAAGCCCTTGGACTTGATGACATAATTTTTGACATTAATGTTACTGCAAACCGTCCTGACTGCATGAGTATACTTGGAATTGCAAGAGAAGTTTCAGCATTATTTGATTTGCCAATGAAACCTTTTAATGATTCTTTCACTCTTTCAACAAAAAGCGAAAAACCTCTTTCAGTTAACATTGAAAACAAAGAACTCTGTTCAAGATATATAGCAGTTGTTGCAGATAATATCAAAATTAATGAGTCTCCACTTTGGGTTAAGGCAAGGTTGCTTGCTTCTGGCATAAATCCCGTAAATAACATTGTTGATATAACAAATTATGTACTTATTGAATGCGGTCAACCAATGCATGCTTTTGATTATGAAAAAATTATTGGAAATCAAATCATTATTAGAAATGCAAAAAACAACGAAAAATTGTTAACACTTGATAAAAAAGAACATGTTTTAACAGACGAAATGTTGGTGATTGCTAACGAAAAAGAAGCAATGGTTGTTGCGGGTATTATTGGCGGAGTTGATAGTGGAATTTCAGAATCCACAAAAACAATTGTTTTTGAGTCTGCTGTTTTTGAAAGAAGAAGCATTCGTTTAACTTCAAGAAAAATTGGAGTAAGAACAGACTCATCTGTTAGATTTGAAAAGGGCGTTGATATTGGCTCAGCTGAAATTGGAATGAATAGAGCATTAAATCTACTCACTCATTTTGGTGCTGGAGAAATCGCAAGCCCAGTTATTGACAAGGTTAACGGCTTTGTTGGCAACAAAAAAGTTGTTGGTAGCATTTTATCAATTGAAAAAACTCTTGGAATAAAAGTTGAAGCAAAAAAACTTGAACAAATTATGAATAGTCTTGGAATTGAAACAAAAGTTGATGGAGATAAGGTACTTTGTGAAGTTCCTTCATTTAGATCTGACATTGAAAACAGTGCTGACATTGCTGAAGAATTTATAAGATTGTTTGGTTATAGCGTTTATGATTCAATTGAACCTACACTTCTTCAAAATGCAACTCCAACCAAGGGCAAGCAAGATTCAATGATTGCTCTTCAAAACAAAATCAAGAATTTGCTTGTTGATTATGGATTTTTTGAAACAATAAACTATTCAATTTGTGACAAAAAAATTCCAGAAATGTTACTATTTGGAAAAGATGCCCCTGAAAACAAAGTTATTGAAATTTTAAATCCAATTTCTGATGATATAGGTTCAATAAGAACAACTCTTGTTGGCAGTGCACTTTCTTGCGTTCGTTTAAATCAAAGCAGAGGCAATTTTTCACTCAAATTGTTTGAATGCGGAAGGACTTACATTCCTTCATCTTTGCCATTAAAAGAGCTTCCAGTTGAATCGAACTTCCTTTCTTTCACTTCTTCAAATACTGATGAAGATTTTTACACTTTCAAATCAATAATTGAAAAAGTTTTAAGAATGTTTGATGTTGAAATTAGCCTTCAAAGAGGAACGGAAGTTTTCTTGCATACAGGAATTTCAGCTGAATATTTAGATGTTAAAACAGGAGAAAAACTTGCATTCTGGGGCAAAGTTCACCCAACAGTTGCAAAAAACTTTGATATTGATTCTTCAACTTATTATGCCCAGTTTAATTTGGACTTACTAAACAAACTTGCACCAAGAACTTATGTTGTTAAAAACATTTCCCGTTTTCCTACAATTGAAAGAGATTTGGCATTTGTTGTTGATGAAAAAATAACAGTTCAAACACTTCTTGATTCAATCAAAAAATCTGCAGGACAAAATTTTGCTTCTTGCGAATTGTTTGATATATATAGAAGTGAAAACCTTGGAAAAGAGAAAAAAAGTTTAGCATTTAAAATTAGATTTTCCAGCATGATAAAAACTCTCACTGATGAAGAAATTAATGATCCAATGAGAAAAATCTTAAAAGATGCACAATATAAATTTGGTGCAATTCTTAGAAGTTAATCTCTATAGGAGAAAATAGAACCATGAACAAATTTATTTATCTTGATAATGCAGCAACAACAAAAGTTGATGAAAAAGCTATTGAAGCTATTTCAACTTTTTCTCGTGAACATTTTTTTAATCCAAGTGCAACTGGTGCAAAAAGCATTGTTGTTAAAAACAAAATTGAAGAAACAAGGCTAAAAATTGCAACTTTGATAAATGCAAATAATAAAAAATGCATTATTTTTACTTCCGGAGCAACTGAAAGTAACAACCATGCAATTTTTAGCAGTTGTCGAAGAAAAGGTGATTATATATTTTCAATAGGTGAGCACCCATCTGTTTATAACACAGCTAAAGAACTTGAAAAGAATGGAGCGTCTGTTAAATTTTGCAAACTTCAAACAAACGGTGAAATTGATTATGAAAATTTGAAATCACTTGTTTCAAATGAAACAATCTTTATTTCAACAATTATTGTAAATAATGAAACTGGAGCAATTTCTGACCTAAAAAAAATTGCAGAAATTAAAAATGAAAATTGTCCAAAAGCCATATGGCATGTTGATGCTGTTCAAGCTTTTGGAAAAATTGTTTTTGATGTGCAAAGTTTAGGTTGTGATTTAATGACATTTTCTTCCCATAAAATCCATGGACCAAAAGGACTTGGAATCTTGTATGCAAAAAATCCCGAAAAATTGAACAAGTTTATTTTTGGGGGAGCGCAAGAAAACAACTTAAGAGCAGGTACAGAAAATGCTTCTGCAATTGCTGGACTATGTGAAGTTGTTAAAACAAAAAGTGAAATTCAAAAATTTTATGAATATGTTTCTTCTCTTAAAACAGAGTTTTTAAAAATAATTAAAGAAAAACTTGGAATTGATGAAAATGTTCCAAATGGCTCTCCATATATTTGTTCACTTTCAATTCCTAATGTAACTGGTGAAACTTTGCAAAGGCAACTAGATAGTGAGCAAATTATTATTGGAACAGGCAGTGCATGTTCTTCCAAAAAAAATGGAAACAGAATTTTGGAAGCAATGGGTTTTAACAAGCAAAAAGTGCTTTCAAGCATAAGAGTAAGCTTTTCTAGAAACAACACAAAAGAAGAAGTTATTGAAGCCGCAAATGCTCTTTGTGAAGCGGTTACAAAATTAAAACAATACGGAGAATAAGGTGAAAAATATTATAATATTAAGATACGGCGAATTGCATCTTAAAGGACACAACAGAGGAATGTTTGAAAGAATTTTAATAAGCAATATAAAAGCAATGCTTTTTGGCTATGTTTTTAAACTTAAAAAAATTTCTGGAAGATATATCATTTCAGATTTCGATAGCAATGAAAAACAAGCAATTATTCTTATTCTCTCGAGAGTATTTGGGCTTGTTTCTCTTAGTGATTGTGCTGAAATTGATACTTCAGAAGAAAATATTTTGAAGTTTTGCAATGAAATTAAATTAAAAGAAAAATCATTTAGAGCAACTGTTAAAAGAGCTGATAAAAAATTTCCTATAACAAGCGACCAATTTGCCAAAATTGTTGGAACAACTGTTTGTGAAAGCAACAAGGACATAAAAGTTGATCTTCACAATCCTGAAGTTGAGGTTTATGTTGACATTCGTGACAATGGCAAAACATATATTTCCACAAGCAGAATACCATGCGTTGGTGGAATGCCTTTTGGAAGCGCTGGTAAGGCTCTTTCAATGCTTTCAGGTGGTATAGATAGCCCTGTTGCTTCTTACATGATGGCAAAGCGTGGTCTTGCATTTGATGCAATCCATTTTCATAGTTTTCCACACACAAGTTTGCAGGCAAGAGAAAAAGTTGTTTCACTTGCGAAAGAGTTAAGAAAATTTGTTTCACCTTTTAAATTGTATATTTGCTGTTTCACAAAAATTCAAGAAGAAATACACAAGCATTGTGATGAAGAATATGGAATCACAATTATGAGAAGAATCATGCTTAGAATATGTGAAAAAATTTGTCAGCAAAACAAACTTGGTGCAATTATAACAGGAGAGAGCCTTGGACAAGTTGCAAGCCAAACTATGCAAAGCATAACTTGCACAAATTCAGTTCTTGAAACAATTCCTGTTTTTAGGCCTCTTATTGGTTTTGATAAAAACGATATCATTTCGGTTGCTACAAAAATTGGCACATATGACATTTCAATTTTGCCGTATGAAGATTGTTGCACAGTCTTTTTGCCAGAAAAACCTATAATTAAACCAACAATCAAACATTGTCTAAGACAAGAATCTTTCTTCGATTTTGAGCCATTAATTCAAGAAGCTGTTGACACAATTGAAATTTTAAACATTTAAAAAGAGAATTTTCTTTTTTTTTGTTAAAATTAAATGTTAACGAATTGTGTAAATTACAAATTATTTCACCATAATGTTACATCGAAAAAAATACATTTTTTTCAAAACTATTTAAAGTGGAATTATATTGTAATTTTTACAATAAATATGAATTTTCTATTTTTGTTGACTTATTTTTAAAATTCGATTATTATAAGATTGTAGTTTACAATTAAAGCAGTGTTTTTATTAGCAATTTAGCTAATTTTGACGCCTTTTAAAAAATTTCATAAATCAAATATTATATTTAAAAATGTTTAAGCATTGTTTGCAAATGCTAACAAGATTATATAAAGTTGCATACCAACTTATGTTGTTATGGTTTATGTAAATTTTATTCTTGTGAATTAACAAATAAATATTGAGGAGAGAACATGGTGAATAGTGTTAGTACACTTTCAGTTGTTCCAACTTCTATTTTAGTTATTCTGATTGTTGTATCCATTGCTATTGGTGTTGGTGCAGGAATTGCTTTGAGCAAATACCTGAATTCATCAAAGCTTGGAAAAGCAAGAACTAATGCCGTTAAAATATTGGAACAAGCATATTCAGATGCTAAAACTGTTAAGAAGGAAGCAATTGCAGAAGCGAAAGACGAAGCCTTACAAATTAAACAAGAAATTGATAAGGAAGTTAAAGAAAGAAAATCTGAGCTTCAAAGAGCCGAAGATCGTATAATTCAAAAAGAAGAAAATATTTCAAAAAAAGAAGAATTAATCGACAAAAAGCAAGAGCAAATTGAATTGTCAAAACAAAAAATTGAAAACAAAGAAAATGAACTTGCTGAAATTATTAATGAACAAAAAGAAATCAAAAACAAAATTACAGAAGAGCTTGAAAAAGCATCTGGAATGAAAAAAGAAGAGGCAAAAGCTGAACTTGTTAAGAGATTAACAGAAGATGCCAAAAAAGATGCCGCAAAGATTGTTCGTGATATTGAAGATGAAGCACGAGAAGAAGGCGACAAAAAGGCAAAAGAAATTGTTTGTCTTGCAATTCAAAAATGCGCAACAGACCATTGCAGTGAAATTACAGTTTCATCAGTAGCAATACCAAGCGAAGAAATGAAAGGCAGAATCATTGGCAGAGAGGGTAGAAATATTCGTGCAATTGAAGCTGCAACAGGTGTTGATTTGATAATTGATGACACACCTGATGCAATCACAATTTCTGGTTTTGACCCTGTAAGAAGAGAAATTGCAAAAATTTCTCTTGAAAAACTTATTTTGGACGGAAGAATTCATCCAACAAGAATTGAAGAAATAATTGCAAAAGTCCAAAAAGATATGGATATAACAATTAAAGAAGCTGGTGAAAAAGCCGCAGAAGAAGCAGGAATTTTTGGAATTCACCCAGAGCTTATAAAAATTCTTGGAAGATTAAAATATCGCTCAAGCTATGGTCAAAATGTTCTTAAACATAGTTTGGAAACAAGTTATATTGCAGGACTAATTGCTGGAGAACTTGGTGCTGATGTAAAAATCGCTAAACGAGGTGGTTTACTTCACGACATAGGAAAGGCAGTTGATCAAGAATATGAAGGCACACATGTTACTATTGGTGTGGATTTGGCTAAAAAATTTAAAGAAATTCCAGCGGTTGTACATTGTATCGAAGCTCACCATGGCAATGTTGAATACGGAAGCCTTGAAGCAATTATTGTTCAAGTTGCCGATGCAATTTCAAGCTCACGCCCTGGTGCAAGAAGAGAAAGCCTTGAAAATTACATAAAGCGTCTTCAAAAATTGGAAGAAATTGCCAATGGGTTTGATGGTGTTGAAAAGTCTTTTGCAATTCAGGCAGGAAGAGAAGTCAGAATCATTGTTAAACCTGAAGAAGTAAGCGATGATGGGGCTTTGTTCATTGCAAAAGAGATTGCAAAGAAAATTGAAGACAGCATGGATTACCCAGGACAAATTAAAGTTAATGTCATTCGAGAATCTAGATCTGTTGAATATGCAAAATAACAAAAAAGCTTTCATAAATGTGAAAGCTTTTTTAATTGTGATTTTTGAATTAAAACAAAATTTAAAAGAATTGTTTGTTACTAATTGATTCTAAAATTTTTCTACGAGAAAAATGCATATTTCCATAATAAAGTCCTTCTTTAGAAACATCTTTAAATATTATATTTCCCTATAGGCTTTCATCGGGTATTTTTTTCAAAAAGAGCGGTAACAAGATTGTTATATCCTTCACAAACTTGGATTTTTATATTTTCTCTAACCATTTTATTCTTCTTTCTTATGTAGTAATTTTTCAAAATTTTTAATTGCAGTTTTATCAAGGATTCCACCTGTTAATGCATTGTTTATATATTCATCAATTTCGCCAATATTCTTAACTAATCGAATTGAGATTAGTGCATTAACAATATCAATAAGTATTAATTTTTTTTGAGTTTCTTTTAAAGCATTTATATCAATTGAAACTAAAAAGTTTACAGTTTTTTCAAGAAGATTTGGAGAGTACTTTACCCAACTATTGATACTTTGAATTGTTTGTCTTGAAGTTATAAACTTTTCATCATTACAATGAGATATGTATTCATCAAATATTTCTACAAATTTATTTTTTGTATCCCATCTGACATTTTCAGAAATTAACATGATACCTATGCTTCGTTGATACGAATTTTCATCACAAATTTTACTTGCTAAAATTTGCCAAAAAGGGTAGACATCAGGGCTGTATTTACTTCTTTCTTGCAAAAGTAAAAAAGCTGAATAACGAATTTCGTTATCTTTTTCTTGTAACAAGTTTACAAGGAATCCAATTTCATCTTTATTTAAGTTTTCAGCAGACTCTTTAACATTTTTTTTACTTTCAATTAGTTCGTTAATATCCATTTTTTACTCCCTAAAAAAAATATATTAGCATTATAGCATAAAATTTTATATAAATTAAATTTTTTATTTATAAAAATATTATTATCTTTAAGTCATAAAATAAGAAAAAGCCGTAAAATTTGCTATAAACAAATCTTACGGCATAAATGTGGCAGGGGAGGAGAGATTCGAACTCGCAACCAATGGTTTTGGAGACCACTACTCTACCGTTGAGCCACTCCCCTAAGAACAGTTGGATTATATAATAGAATGAATAATTAGTCAATTACTAATTTAATTTCACTACAATTCTTTTTGTTAATAGCTAACATAAATTTATTCTTAACATAAAAAATAGATTTTTAAACAGTAGAGTGTTGACATCGATTATATATAATTTTAAGAATAGATAACCAAATTAATTTGATTAATAATGTGTTTGTGTTATAATCAAACTATGAAAAAAATACAAATATACACAGACGGTGCTTGTTCAGTAAATCCCGGTGTTGGTGGCTGGGGGGCAGTTTTAATTTTTAATAATATTCAAAAAAAAATATCAGGTGGAGAAGAATTAACAACTAATAATCGTATGGAATTAATGGCTGTTATTTCAGCTTTAAATGTTTTGAAAGAACCTTGCTCAATTGAAATTTTTAGCGATTCAGCTTATGTTATAAATGCTTTTCAAAAAAATTGGATTTATTCTTGGCAAATTAACAATTGGCAAACTGCTGATAAAAAGCCAGTATCAAACAAAGATTTATGGGAAAAATTACTAGTTCTTTTAGAGCCACATAAAACCACTTGGAACAAGGTAAAAGGGCATTCAACCAATGAATTAAACAATTTGTGCGATGAAATGGCTAGAACAGAAGTTGAAAAAATCAAACAAATTAAACAATCAAATTAATATTATATTATTTAGAAGGGTTCTATTATTATTTAATAAAATTTAACAATTTATCTTAGTGGAAATAGATTTGAGTTTTAAACATAAATTGTTCAAAGTCTAAAGTCTTTTGAATGTTTTAAAATATATATCTTATGTTTTTAATTAATATTTTTATTATTAAATTATTTTTTTGCAAGCAATTTTTTATAAGTCATTAATTTGTGATATTTTGTAATTTTTCAATGAGTTTATTCATTTATCAAATCAAAAATCTTATAAATAATTAACTTCAATATGATTATATTTGAGATATTCAATTTTTCTATGTTCAAAATATAGCAATTATTAAATCAAAAAAGACTATTAATAATTTTAAATTTCAATAGTCTTTAAATAATTTATATAAATAATTTTGTTAACTAAGCTATATCTCTTCTTTTAAATGAAGCAATTGAAAAAAGTTTAAATATTAATGCAATTCCCAAAGACACTGTAATACTTATATAAAAGTTTGAATTATTCAAAACTGGAGAAGAGAAAATCGATATCAAATTTCCGCTAGACAAACCTGTTGCGATTGAACCACCACCAAAAAATTTAAACAAATCAAAACTTGCAAAAGGCAAATAACTATATATTGGATAAATGGAAAGTGTTGTATTTAGCACAAGTGTAAGTATGTAAGCAACAAATGAAATGATGACAGAGCCAGTTGTTGATCTTGTTGTTACAGAAAGAAAGATTGCAAAATTAACAAATATATAAATTTTGATAGTTGCACAAATTATATAAATCAACGATAAAAGAATAGGTGATAACAAAATTGTACTTGTGCTGTTAAACACAACCAAAAAAGGATTTAATGACACTCCAAACAAATTGAATCCTATGCCAAGTGCCGTTACAAACGCAAGAATAATAAATGTTACAGAAATTCCCATGGTTGCTTTAATTTTACTTAATATTATTTTTCTACGAGAAAATGGTCTTATAGCAAGCATTTTCATTGTTCCTGAAGCTTGTTCACCTGCAACCATTCCAGAAGCAAAAAAGACAGAAAAAATCAGAATTACAGCACAACATATTTCAGTTGCAAAAAAAGCAAAATCAAATGCGTTTTCACTAAATGATGATGAGTAATTAAAAGGTACTGTATCTTGAACATCTATTGAATATGTTTTGTTAATCAAATAGTAGTTTGCTTTTTGAAACTCTGTTTTTTGAATGTAAGAATTATAAGTATCAAAACCAATGTAATTTTGAAGTTCAATGTCAGGTTTACCATTAGATAATTCAATTAATAGGGCAGTGTTTGCATAGGATACAGCACTTTTAATTGCTGTAACATAATTTGTAAATAGTCTATTCAAATTACTTTTTACACTAAATTGATTGTTACTTGGATTTTCAATCATAAAATTATTAATTTGGTTTGAAATTTCAGTTTTCCAGCCAGAATTGAAACTTGCTATAATAGTCAATATGTCATCAAGTTCACTTTCATCTACTGGAATCACTGACATGGAATTAATAAAAGAAGAAAGCTTTGTGTGCAAATCCTTGTTACGAATTGCAGTTCTAGTGGAAACATACCAAGTTTGGGCTGTAGTTTCTGGAAGTGTTACGGGAATTATGTTTATAGCAGAGTCAACAAGAGAAATCATTTCTGTTTTTTTCTCGGAATTTGCATAAGTTGAAATATAAGAAGGATTAAAATATGTTTCGAATGTTGAATTCAAGTTTACAAGAAGAGTTCTTAAAGCCAAAACAGTTTGATTTGCAGAAGTCTTATCAAATATGGCTGAATCACAAATTTGTCCTAATGTCAAAATTTTGTCTTTAATTTCTTCCAATCTTGCAATTAACATTGCTTTTTGATTAATATCGTTGTTTTTGTAATAATTAATTCTGTCAATAGATTCTTGAAGTAAATTATCATAATATGGTTTGTACAATTCGTTGTTATTAAATTCTCCAAGCATAATTGCGGTGTTATCTTTAACAATTTGAATTCTAAAATCATCTTTTGGTTTTGGCTTGTATATAAGACCGCATACAGTAAGAACTACTGCAAGAATTGCAATCATACCCAAAATGCCTTGTTTCTTAATTGCCTTAAAAAATTCAGCAAATGACAATTTTAAAACTTTCAAATTTCGCTCCTTTATATAACACTAGTTCCAGAATTTTTGCTTTTTACAATATCCATAAAAACATTTTCAAGTGATTTATGAATTTTGTCTGCTCCAAATATATCAATTCCATTTTTAATTAACAATTTAAAAATTTCAGGTATTTGAGAATCTTCAATTTTAAGTAAAACTTTGTTTCCAGCAAGTTTTGCATCAATATTTAAAGATTGAATAATAAGCTTTCCAGCAAAGTTAGGGTAGGATACTTTTATAAAATAGTTTGGATCTTTATTTTGATTGGATATATCTTCAATTGATTTAAATTCAACAATTCTTCCATTATTAATTATTGCAAAATTGTCGCAAAGATTTTCTAGTTCAGATAAAATATGGCTAGAAATCAAAATTGCAACTTGTTCTTCACGAGCAAGACTTTTTAAAAACAATCTCATTTCAACAATGCCTTGAGCATCAAGACCATTTGTTGGTTCATCAAGAATAATCAATTTGGGATTATGCAAAATTGCTTGAGCAATGCCTAGTCTTTGTTTCATACCAAGAGAATATTTTCCAAATTTATCATAAATTCTGTTATCAAGACCAACTAGTTTTGCTGTACTTAATATCTTTGATTTATTAATTGGTTTGTTTGATAGTTTTGCAAAAAACTTTAAATTTTGGTATCCAGACATATGCTTGTATAGATCAGGTGATTCAATTATTGCACCAACATTTTCTATTGCTTTTTCAAAATTCTTTTTAACGGAACGACCGCTTATAAAAATTTCTCCAGAATCAATTGAAGCAAGACCAGTAATCATTTTTATTACAGTACTTTTGCCAGCACCATTTGGACCTATGAAACCTAAAATTTCCCCAGAGTTTATAGAAAAAGAAACATTGTCAACAACAACTCTTGAGCCATATGCTTTTGTTATATTAATTACTTCTAAAACTGGAAACATTTCTTTAAGATTTCCTCCAAGTAAATTATACACAAAATTCATGCAAAAGTCCATAAAGAAATTTGTTAAATTTTACATTTTGTTCATATATATTTTATTAACAATTTTTTGAGAAAGAAAAGAAAAAGGATATAATAATAAAATTGATGTTGTTAAAAGCATTTTATAGATTAAATCTATAATTTTGATATCAAATGAAAACATCAGAAGAAAAATTGAAAAACATGCTAAACATAAAAGTATATATGACAAAAAATATATTTTTTTACAAATTAATTTTCTTGGGATATAAACAACAAGTTGTCGTTTTATAAACATTAAAATAAAATTCAATGCTAAATAAATCAAAACAAGAGTAATTATAGTAAAACTAATGATTGATTCTATTTTGCTTATAACAAACCATTTTTTAAGAGAAAAAACGAGTACACTAAACATAATTAATGACAAAACAATTGTGAATAAACTAACAAGAAAGTTGTTTTTATAAAAATTAATTTTTTTGATCTGAGTACAATTTTTACTTGCAAATTTTGTATACTTCTTGATTTGAACATTTTTCGCTTTCAAGTACATTTCAAGTCTATCAATTTCTTTGTCGCTTTGAATAACTTGAAGTAGTGCAGGATCTGAAATTTCTATTTTTGTTTTTTCATTAACAAATTTGGTTGGTGTTCGTATATCAAAAATTGGAGGTTGAATTTTTTTTACTCTAAAAAATTTATCCTCAGCAAGCCTTTCTGTTACAAAAGAAGAGAATTTTTGTTCATTGATTTCATTTTCAGAAAAAGTATTTTTGGTTTCAATTTTTTCTTCAATTTCATCACCATCTTTTTTTATTGACAAATCATTTTCTGTGTTATCTATGACAGTTTGGTGTTCATGAATGGTCTCAAAAAAACTTTTTGGTCTTGTTATTATTTTTTCCAATTCTTTATCAATATTAAATGATTCTTTTTTAATTTTTGTTGAAGATTTTGCAAGAGCTTTATCTTTTGTTTTTTTAATTTCGCAGTTTTCAAAATCAATAGGTTCAGCAATTTTAGAATTATTATCGAACAAATTATTCTGAACATAAACTGGTTTAATCTGTTTTTTTTCGTCAATAGGTAAATTTTGATTGGTGTTAGTTAAATTTGGGACAATAATATCGGGCATTTTGTTTTCAATAGAAACATTTTTTTCATCACAATTTGTTGTTTCATTAGCATTAATCAAAGAATTTTCAACTTTTGCACTCAATGTTTCAATCTCTTTTTGTTTTTCAATTAAGGCACTATTTAATATTGATTCTGCTTTTTGAATTTCGTTTGTTGTGTCATTTGTGTTTTCAAGCACAGGCTCTTTTTGAATATTGTTATCATTTTTAACTTGATTCATTGCACTTTTCATGAAGCTATTATTGTTTTCAGTTGAATCTTGCCACTTTAATAGTTGTTCTTTACCTGAATCTGTAATTGCATAATAATGTCTTCTTCCACCAATTGTGCTGTTTTGCCAATAAGATGTAATAAGGGAGTTCTCTTCCATTCTCTTTAGGGCACTATATAGACTTGGTTGTTTTATGATAAGTGCACCATTTGTCTTTTCTTCAACTCCACTAATAATTTCAAGACCATATTTGTCGCCACTAACAAGTGTTGATAAAACGATCATTGGGAGTTGACCTCTAGGAATTTCGTTTAAAGAACTCATTTTTTTCCTCCGTACAACATTTTTAAACATATTATTATATATGACTATATGTTCATTATAAAGCAAAATTTTTATTTTAGCAAGAGAATGTATTATGTATAACATAATACCTAAATTTCATTGATAAATAGGGCAGTGTATGGTATTATGTTAATATGAAAATAATTATAAAAAGAACAAGACGCAAGTCGATTACACTCAAATTGTTGGATTGCGATTTAGCAGAAGTATCAGCTCCATTAAAAATGAAAACAGAAGCAATAGAAGACTTTGTTAAAAAACATAAACTTTGGTTAGATAAATGTTCAAAGCAAAAACAAATTCAAAACTTAAAAATTGACGAAATTTTATGTGGCAACTGTTTACAAATTTTTGGTGAAAAAGCATATTGTCATCAAGATTGTAATGAAATTTTATTTAATAATTTAAAAGAAAATTCAATTAGAATAAACACAAAAGTATTAAAACAATTTAGAGTTCTTGCAGAGAATAATCTTGAAAGGTTGTTTAATGAAAGCATCATTAAAACTACACTTAAAAATAGTAAATTAAAATTATATTGTTTGAGAAGAAGTTGGGGCAGTTGTAACAGTAAAAAACAAATCATGCTCAATGTAAAACTTTTTATGTTGCCAAAAGACTTGATTCAATATGTAATCTATCATGAAATTAGCCATTTAAAGCATATGAACCATTCAACTATTTTTTGGAAAAGTGTAGAATGTTTTGTACCAGATTACAAAGAAAGACGCAAACAATTAAAAGAATACAGTTATGTTCTTGACCCGAAAATCAAGTTTTAATATATTCAAACTAAAAAATTTAAAATATTTTGAAATACTTTTAAATCTTTTAAAATGATAAAAGTTAGAAAAATGCAAAATGTTAAAAAACTTAAATCAATTGCAAGGTATTAATACTTTTTCTAGCTTTAAAAATTATTTTTGAAGTATGAAAAAAAATTGAAAATTTTAAGAAAGTTTGTCTAATTTATTTATTACAAGTCAGTTTTAAAATCATATAATAAAAATTGTAAAAATATATAAGAAAGTTTGTGTTTATTTTAGAAAGTATGTATAAATCATTTAAAAAGTTCGTAAATATTTTACTTAAAAAGTAATAAAAAATTTAATATAAGAAAGTTTGTAAAAAATATTGATAGATATGTATATTTTTGTTTTAGAAAAATTTTAAAAATTATATACAAATTATTTTAGTTATTTGAAATTTTTTATATATATTTATCAAACATTTCAATGTTTGTATTTAGTATAGGGTAGTATTTTTATTAAAAAATTAGCACGAACAACTATTCGCAAAAGACAGCTTTTACGAATAGTTAACCAAAGGTAAAACACAAAATCATTGTGGTTTATAATATTATCTATATTTTAAAATTAATTTAAGCTAATAATCTTTTATATTTTGAATTTTGAAAAACTAACATATTATAAATATAAAACTAAACTACAATTAGTAAAATGTTTATTTTAAACATTTTTTTATCTTATAAAAAATTAAAAAAATAAAGGCTTTCTAACCTCTATTTTATAGTGCATTGCAAACCATTCTTATAAGTTTTTTTGCTTCTAAAAAATTTATATCTGTTTCATTATTTTCGCCAAATAACAATTTGTCTGAAAAAATAATTCCTTTCATATTTTTAAAACTTGTATGATATAAATAATTTGAAATTTTTAAAAAGCAATCAAATATGTTTGAAACAAACAACTCATTTGGAACATTTTTAAGCAAGCAAAACGCTAAATAATGGCTGTTTTGACCTGCATTAAGAACATCAAAAATACTTGAATAAACTTTTACCATTTTAAGAAATATTTTTTTTGTTTCTTTGTTTTTCTTTTCAACAATTTGATTTTCATTATAGAAATTTCTTACATCAAACGCATTTGCATCATCATTCCAAAACTTAAACACATTTTCCGATTTAACAGCAAATCTAATGCTTATGTTTATACCAAACTCTTCCTTTGATAAAATTTGAATTTCATCTTGCATGTTTCTAAGTTTTGTAGTTGTTGCAAAATAGTCAGCTAAATTTAAAAAGAATTCTTTTTGAAACGCAACAATATCATATGATTCTGGTTTAAGCACAAGAGTTGAACTAAGCTCTTTATTTTTTTTCTTCCTTCTTTTTTTTCTCGATTTAAGAAAAAATGCTTTCAATTCTTTTTTAAAAAGTGATTTCTTGCTTAGAATAAGTTTTGCACTATTTAATTCAATTTGTGCTGACTCAACTGCTAACACAAATTTCATTTCACTTTCTGGAGTTTGTGTGTCCCAAAAAAAGTCATCTCTAAGAAAAAAAAGACATTTTTCTGGATTGATAAAAGGATTTTTTTTTGAAAGGGTTTCGATTATTTCATCAAATGCGAATTGAAGATGCTCAAATGCTTTTCTAACACTTTCGTTAGATTCTGCACTTGCAAAATCATTTATTATTGACTTTGTAATTTGAATCTTGTTCATTTCGCACTCCATTTATTTATTTTTTTGTGATAATTGTTTGTCCACCCATGTAAGGAACAAGCACTTCAGGAATTGTAATGTTTCCGTCTTCATTTTGATAATTTTCTAAAATTGCAAGCATTGCCCTTTCTGTGATACCTGTTGCACTAATTGTGTGAGGATATTCTGATTTATCTCCATTTTTAAATTTTACATTCAATCTTCTTGTTTGAAAATCTAATAAATTTGAATTTGAAGTGAGTTCTCTGTAACCATTGTAGGCTGGAAAAAATCCTTCAATATCATATTTCATGCTAGCTGGAGCTCCAAGATCTCCTGTGCAAACATTCACAACTCTATATGGCAAACCAAGCTTTTGAAACAAAGTTTCTTCATTCTCAAGACAAAAATTGTGCCATTTTCTTGATTCTTCAGGCTTGCAGAAAACAATTTGCTCAACTTTTGAAAATTGATGAACTCTAAATACACCTTTTGTTTCTTTTCCATATGAACCAGCTTCAGTTCTGAAACAAGGAGTTAATGCAGTATACAAAATTGCACCTTTTGTTAAATCGATAGTTTCACCTGCATGAAATCCAACAAGTGTTTGTTCACTTGTTCCAATCAGCGACAAACCTGTATCCCCTACAGTGTATAGTTGATCACCTGCAAATGGCAAGTAACCAGTGCCAAAAAAAGTTTCTTTTCGAGCAAGTAATGGTGTTGTTAAAAGTGTAAAGCCTCTTTGAAGCAAGAAATCTTGTGCAAAATTAAACATTGCTCTTTGAAGCCTAGCTCCATCTCCAATCCAATATAAAAAGCCACTTGCTGAAACCTTAATGCCATTTTTAACATCTAAAATTCCAAGTTTTGTTGCAAGTTCATCATGCCATTTTGGTTCAAATGTAAATTTGCGTGGAGTTCCTACTCTTTTAATTTCAACATTGTCGGCATCACTTTTGCCTTGTGGAACTCGTTCATCAAGCATATTTGGCACAATAGACCAAATTTTGTTTCTTTCAGAAAGCAAATTATCAACCAAAGCTGAAACTTGAACAATTTGAGCCTTCAATGCTTTTGCAATTTCTGCAACACTTGCATTTCCAATTTTTGCTAATTCATTTCTTTTTGCCTGAAGAGATTCCAAATCTTTAAGAGCAGAACGATATTCTGTATCTAGTTCAAGCAAACGATCAATGTCAACATTATCATTTCTATATCCAAGCATTTCTTTAACTTTTTGTGTTTCATTTCTAATTAAATCTAGTGAAATCATATTGTCATCTCCTTGTCTAATTATATCTAAGGAGAACGATTATGTCAACAAAGTTTTGCTTTTTAAGCCTTTTTATGGGCAAGAATTAAATTTTAATAAAGTAGCAATTAGACTTTTTTTTATAATTATGTTAACATGTTATAACATGAAAAAAAGTGATGATTATTTTGTTACAAGAGCTAATAATGCAAATGAAGATACAAGCAAAATCATTTCTACTCTGCCCTCATTTTGCTTTGATTTTTTTATATCAATTGAACAATGCACTTCTGAACTTACAAGACTCGGCTATGCAAGAGATTTGAAATGCTTTTTCTCTTTTTTGTCATCAAAAATTTTTGACTCATCAATTAAGCAAATAACACTTAGCCAACTTTCAACTATTAAATCTACACAAATTGAATATTTTTTAAGTTATATCTCAAGGTATAGTGTTAAAGGAAAAACTTTTATAAACACAGAAAGAGGTAAAAGTCGTAAACTATCTTCAATTCGTAAATTTTTTCAATTTTTATTTAACAAAGACCTAATAGCCTCAAATGAAACCACAAAAGTTAAACTCCCAAAACTTCATCAAAAAGATATTATTCGATTAGAAATTAATGAAGTTGCTTCAATTCTTAATGTTGCTGAAAATGGTAATGGACTTTCAAAAAAGCAAAAAGAATTTTTGAATAAAACAAGTGTGCGTGATGTTGCCATGCTCTCCTTGTTTCTTGGAACTGGAGTTAGAATAAGTGAATGCGTTGGATTAAATGTTTCAGACATTGATTTTGAAGCAAATGCTTTCAAAATCACAAGAAAAGGCGGTAATCAAGTTGTTTTATATTTTTCTGATGAAGTGGCTGATGCACTAAAATGTTGGATTGATTTCAGAAAAACAATTCTGCAACCAAATGACTCTCAACCAGCCTTGTTTTTAAGCTTACAGAAAAAAAGAATTTGTCCAAGAGCTGTAGAAAATTTGGTTAAAAAATTTGCTCTTATTGCTTCACCATTAAAAAATATTTCTCCCCACAAATTGAGAAGCACATTTGGCACAAATTTGTATCGTGAAACAAAAGATATATATGTTGTTGCGGATATTCTTGGGCATAAAGATGTCAACACCACCAAAAAGCATTATGCTGCTATAAGTGAAGACATTCGTAGAGATGCTGCTGGAAAAATTCAATTAAGATAATAATCTTAAACATTATTTATAAGCTTACATAATTATATTTTTTTTCTATTCTATTTAAGTTTTATAGATGAAGAAATGTATATAAATAATATAATTTCATTTTTCAATCTTATCGAATAAGTTTATCACAATTCTTTATTTAAATTAGTTTATATTTTTATAAATATTTATCATAACAATTACAAAATTTATATTTTTTTTGAAAAATGTTTTTATGTTGTTTAAAATATTTCAAACATTTGTTTGTTAAATTAATTTCGTTATGTTATACTCACACTCAAGAGAAGTAAAAGTTTTTTGTGAGGTAAACAATGGAAAATTATGAAAAAGAAATTTTTTTTGAAAAAAGCAAATTTAATTCTGGAGCATTAAAAAGAAGAACAACAAAATTAAAAAGTGATATGAGATTAAATGAACTCTTATCTTTTATTGATAAATATATCAAAGAGCATTCATACTCCCCTTCAATTCGTGAAATGATGCCATGCGTTAATGTAACTTCCACTGCAACAATTCAATATTATCTTAATGAACTTGAAGAGCGTGGTTTAATCAAACGCTCAGCAAACAAAAAAAGAACATTAGAAATTGTTAAAAATTTCAACGAAGACGAAGAACAAATTGATAAAAATTCTTTTAAAAAAGTTCCTTACATCGGAAAAGTTGCAGCAGGCATTCCAATTTTTGCCGAAGAAAATTATTTGGACAGCTATGAAATTCCAAAAAATCTAATTTCTGGTGAAAACCTATTTATTTTGAAAATTGTTGGTAACAGTATGCAAAACATTGGAATTTTAAATGGTGACAAAGTTGTTGTTGAACAAAAAAACGATGCGGAAAATGGAGAAGTTATTGTTGCCATGATTGATGGAAATGCCACTGTAAAAACTTTTTATAGAGAAAAAGATTGCATAAGACTTCAACCTGAAAATCCTGCATTTGAACCAATTTATGCAAAAAATGTCCAAATTTTAGGAAAAGTTGTTGGCTTATTTAGAAAATTCTAACAAAAAAATCTCCCATTTTTAAGTGTCCCTACGGAATTCACTTGATTTGAGAGATTTTTTATTAACCTAATTAAATGTCAAAAATGTACATAGCAAAATTTTTAAAACATTATAAATTTGTTTGTTTAATTAATTTATGATTTGTGTTTTCTAAAAAATTTTTAGTTATCGAAAAATTTATGATTAAAATAATTCTTTCAATAACAAATTTTTCTTCTATCGTTTTTTTAAGAAAATAATTTATATTATTACTTATTTTAAAAACTTTTCTGCCATTTTGATTGCAACAAGTTTAACATGTTCATATGTTAAACCGCCTTGAATGTATATTATATATGGGGCTCTTATTGGAGCATCACAACTAAGCTCAATGCTTGCACCTTGCACAAATGTTCCTGCAGCCATGATTACTTCACTTGTGTAACCAGGCATTGCCCAAGGTTCTGGTTTAACATAACTTTCAACAGGCGAATAAGCTTGAATGAGTTGGCAAAAATCAATAAGTTCCTCTTTTGTGTTAAATTCAATTGATTTTATGATATCTAAATGTGGTTCATTTGTTTGAGGAAAAATCTTGAAGCCAAGCTTTGTTGCGACTGCACCTAAAAGCATCATGCCCTTAACAGCTTGAGATACAATATGTGGAGCAAGAAACAACCCTTGAAAAAACAAACGATAGCCACCGGCATATGAACCTGTTTCAGTTCCTAGAGAAGGTGAAAACAATCTTTTTCCAACCAAATCAACTGCTCTCTTTGTGCCAACAACATATCCGCCAGTTGGAGCAATTCCGCCGCCGGGATTTTTTATGAGTGAGCCAACACAAATATCAGCTCCAAATTCTGTTGGTTCTGTTGTTTGAACAAACTCACCATAGCAGTTGTCAACAACAATAAATACTTCTTTGTTGATTTGGCGTATTTGTGAAATTATATCAGCAATTTTTTTGCAATCAAGCGGATTTCTTGCTGAATAACCTCTCGAACGCTGAATAAAAACAAGTTTAGGTGATTTTGATTTTAAATATTCCAGAACAGCTTGAGTGTTTATTTCACCATTAATTAAGTCAATTTGTTCATAATTAATTCCAAAATCTTTTAAACTTCCACTATCTTCACTTACACCTTTAATCACTTCATCAAGAGTGTCATATGGTTTACCCGTTATTGCCAACATTGTGTCATTTGGTCTTAATATTGCGTATAAAACAACTGATATTGCATGAGAACCACATGCAAAAAATGGAGATACAATCGCATCTTCGGCTTTAAAAATTTCCGCATATACTCTTGCTAAAATTTCTCTACCCTCATCTGAATAGCCATATCCGTTTGTTTGAACAAAATGTCTTGAAGCTAATCTTTGATTTCTTAAAGCGTTTAACACCTTTTCTTGATTAAATAGACTAATTTCTTCAATTTTTTTAAAATTATTTGTTAGTTCGCTTTCACAGTCTTTTACAAGTTCAATTGCATTTTTCATATTTATTTACCTTATCCTTAATCATTTCTAATATTTGTTCTTTTTCTAATAATGGATTAAACCATATTATTTCTTTCATTGCTCTAAACCAAGTAAGTTGCCTTTTGGCATAATTTCTTGTCATTTGTTTAACCACTACAGAGCATTCTTCAAGCGTTTTTTCGTCATGAATGAATGGAAGAAATTCTTTGTAGCCAATTGCTTTTGATTGAATCAGATATTGTTCGTAGCCAGATTTAATCAAATCATCAATTTCTTTTATAAGTCCATTTTTAATCATCTCATCAACTCTGTTGTTAATTCTTTCGTATAGTAATTCACGAGGAAGATTTGTTCCCACAAGCAAAAAATCATAATCATTCCTAATTTCTTTTTTTGGAGCAAATTCAGTTTTTTCTTCAAGTACTTCAAGTGCTCTCACAATCCTAATTTTGTCATTAGGGTGAATTTTCAATGCTCTTTCTGGTGATTTTTCCTTTAAAATATCATAAACATAAGCAAGCCCTTTTTCGTCTATTAATTTATTGATTTCTTCTCTTTTTTCTGGATTTTGTTTTACTTGATTAAAATCATAGTTATACATAAAAGATTGAACAAAAAGTCCAGTTCCGCCAACTATAATTGGTATTTTCCCTTCAAGATATGCTTTTTCAATTTCTGTTTTAGCAACCAACGAAAATTCCGCAGCAGAAAACGAGTCTTTTAACGAATGCGAACCAATTAGTTTATGCTCAATACCTTGCATTTCTTCCTTAGATGGTTTTGCAGTTCCAATGTTCATTTCTTTGTAAATTTGCATGCTATCAGCAGAAATGATTACCCCATTAAAATGTTTGGCACATTCAATAGCAAAAGAAGATTTTCCACTTGCGGTTGGTCCAACAATGACAAGTACAAATTTTTTTAAACTATTCTTTTGAACCATTTTTCAATATCCTTTTTTGTTATGTCGACAACAATTGGTCTTCCGTGTGGACAAAGGAGAACTTTTGTTTCGTCAAGTTTTTTTAAAAGCACTTCAATTTCAATTTGTGATAACACATTTCCAGCTTTAACTGCAGCTTTACAAGCCATTTGTGTAAATTTTTCAATCGCATAATTAATCGGTTTATTAGCTATTGTTTGAAAGTTAGAAAAAACTGTAGATACAAAATGGTCAAGGTTGATATCTTTCAAAACAAATGGAACACAAGAAATTCTAATTGTGTTTTTGCCAAAGAAATCAATTTCAAAACCTGATTTTTCAAAAATTTCAATATTTTCTTCAATAAAATTATGCTCTTCAGCAGAGATTTCTCTTAAATATGGAAAAAGCATATCTTGTTTTACAACTGATTGACTATCAATTTCTGACATAATTTTGTCATAAAGCTGTCTTTCATGTGCTGCATGCTGATCAATTAAATATATTTCTTCATCTGATTGAACAAGAATATATGTATCAAACAAAACACCAATGATTTTACAAGTTTTGCTATCTTCAAAAATTTTTGTTTGAACTTGAATGCTTTTTTGTTGTTCAAAATTATTTAATTTAACTTCAGGCAAAATTTCTTCAACACCAATTTTGGGAGAATTAAATTCTAATGATGAATTATGACTAGAAAAATGATTTTCATTAACAAAATTTTCTTCCTTTTTAAAAGACTCAATACAAATTTTTGCGTTTTCTTTTGAAACTTCTTTCAAATCATTATAATTTATTTCACTTGATTTATTGCAATCAAAATCATTTAAATTTTTGTTATTATTTTCACAAGATTTATTGATATTATAAACATCAGTTTTTTCTTCAGTTAATTCACAAGGCTTTCTAAAAGTATTAAATATTTTTTCACAAGGTTTGTTATAATTCAAATTATTATTATTCTCTATCGATTTATTGCTTTCAGCTTTTCGTGTTTGCTCCGCATTTGCACTTTGAAGAAATTCTGTTGGAAAAATAAAAGAATTTTGTTTTTCTGTAGTAATTAAATTTTCTTCTTTTTTATCTTCAACAAATGGTTTTGCAATAAAATCCGAGTCAGAAAGTGCTTCAAAAACTGCTTTATTGAAAATTGCAAAGATTTTGTTTTGATTGTCAAATTTCACTTCCATTTTGTTTGGGTGAACATTTACATCAACACTATTGAATGGCAAATAAAGATTTAGCACATAAAATGGAAATTGTCCTTTCATAAGAAAAGAGTCATAAGCATTTTGAACTGCACTGCTTACAAGAAAATTTGTAACATATCTTCCATTAATAATTAAAGTTTGAAAAGTTCTATTTGATTTAACAATTTTTTTGCTTCCAATATAGCCTTCAATGTTTATATCTTCTGATTTGTAAGATACAGGAATCAAATTGTTAAATATCTCTTCACCGTATACTTCAAAAATTGCATCTTTAGTGCCTCTACCAATGGTGGAATACACAATTTTACCATTGATTATAAGCTTGAATGAAATGTTGGGATTTGCAAGAATCATGCGAGAAACCATGCTTGAAATGTCTATCTCTTCATATTTAGGCTTTTTTAAAAATTTTATTCGTGCTGGCACATTGTAAAACAAATTTGTAACAACGATTGTTGTTCCAACAGGTGAACTCATTTCTTCAACTGACTTAACTTCTCCTGCTTCCAAAACAATTTTTGTTGCAGTTTCATTAAAACTAGTTTTTGTTACAAGAGAAACACATGAAACGGCAGCGATTGAAGAAAGTGCTTCACCACGAAATCCAAGTGTTTTAATTGAGTCAAGATCTTGTTCATTCTTAATTTTGCTAGTTGCATGGCACAAAAACGCATTTTTTATATCTTCTGGTTCAATTCCACAGCCGTTATCAGAAACTTTGATTTTTTTTGTTCCGCCCTCATCAATTTCAATAGAAATGCTTGTGCTACCTGCATCAATACTGTTTTCAATAAGTTCTTTAAGAGCTGAAGCAGGCCTTTCAACAACTTCGCCCGCTGCGATTTTGTTGTATACACTGCTTTCAAGAATATTAATTTTTGCCATTTATTCCTGCCCCCTTTTTGGCTTTTTCAACCAAATTTGCAAGCATGTCAAAGGCTAGCATTGGTGAAATTTGATTAATATTAGTGTCCGCGAGAGTTCTCATAATCTCTTTTGCTATGCTAAGGTCTTCAACCTGTTTTGATTTGTCTTCTTCTTTAAAAGCTGGAAACATGACATTAATATCAGATTTTTCAAGCTTAGACAAAATTTCTTTTGCTCTACTAATAACTTCATTAGGAACTCCAGCAAGCCTTGCAACTTCAATACCAAAACTTTTATTTGTTCCACCACGAACAACTTTTCTTAAAAAAATAACTTTGTCACCAATTTCTTTAACAGAAATACGATAATTTTTTACTCCGTCCAAAACACCTTCAAGTTCGGTTAGTTCGTGGAAATGAGTTGAAAACAATGTTTTTGCTGTGATATTTTTTGAAATATATTCCATAACTGCCCATGCAATAGAAAGCCCATCAAATGTTGCTGTGCCTCTTCCAATTTCATCAAGAATTAACAGACTTTTTGAAGTTGCATTTTTTAATATTGTAGCAACTTCAAGCATTTCAACCATGAAAGTGCTTTGTCCAAGAGCCAAGTCATCACTCGCACCAACACGAGTAAAAATTCGGTCAGTAAGTGAAATCTCAGCCTTTTTGGCAGGCACAAATGAGCCGATATGCGCCATGAATGTAATCAAGGCAACTTGACGCATATATGTGCTTTTTCCTGCCATATTTGGTCCAGTTATAATCATGGTTCTGTCTGTGGAGTCATTTAATAATGTGTTGTTACAAATGAATTGATCATCTTTTAAAATCGCTTCAATAACTGGGTGTCTACCATCAACAATGTCAATTTTGTTGATTTTTGAACTTACTTTTGGCATGCAATAATTTTGGCGAACTGCAACAGTTGCGAGAGATTGTAAACAATCCACTTTAGCCACAATTTTTGCTAATTTTTGAAGATGAGCAACATTTGAAAGAAGATATTGTCTTATTGTTTCAAAAATTTTAAGTTCAAGTTTTGTTGATTGTTCTTCGCTTGAAACAATTTTTTCTTCAAGTTCTTTAAGTTCTTCAGTTATGTATCTTTCATTGTTGGCAACAGTTTGCTTTCTTATGTAATCAAATGGAACAAGATTTGATTGAGATTTGTTAACTTCAATATAATAACCAAAAACACGATTGTAAGAAATTTTTAAATTTTTAATTCCAGTTCTTTCTCTTTCTTTTGCTTCAACTTTTGTAAGTACATCTTTTCCGCCAGATGCAAAATTTCTTAACTGATCAAGTTGAGCATTGTAACCATTTTTAATATAGCCGCCGCCAGTTAAAAGTGCTGGAGCATCTAGGTTTATTGCATCAAAAATTGCATTCTCAATAGGCTCAAAATTATCAATACCACCTTGTAATGAAACAAGAATTTTACTGCTGAATCCTGTTAATTGTTTTTTAAGTTCAGGCACACTAGAAAGCGAAGAAGCAAGACTTAGACAATCTCTTGGATTAAGATTTCCAAGCGAAATCTTGCCACATATTCTGTCAATATCACAAAATTTTGAAAGCACTTGAATAAGAGATTCTCGTTTATTATTTGAAGAAAAAAGCTCATTAACACCAGCAAGCCTTAATGCAATTCCTCTTTCATCAAACAAAGGTTCATCAACCCACTGCTTAAGAAGCCTTGCTCCCATGCTAGTTTCAGTTTTGTCAAGTAGCCATAGTAATGAGCCACGCTTTTTTCTGCCATTCATTGTTTCAGAAATTTCAAGATTGCGTCTTGTGTTGAAATCTAGATTCATGAAACTATTTGGTTTAACTACAATAATTGTGTTCAAATGAGAAAACGATTTTTTTTGTGTTTCTTTAAGATACTCTGTTAACATTGCAACAGCTTTGATGCTTTCCTTTTCACCACTAAAACCAAATTCATTTTCAAAATTTTCCCCAAACTGCTCTTTTAAAACATTTTTTCCATCTTCAAGAGAAATTTCATTTTTTTCAAAAAATTTTGGTGTTTGATTAAGAAGTGTTGTGGCAAGTTTGTTGCCTATGCTAGTTGCTTCGTGCGAACAAATTATCTCAACGGGTAAAACACGAGCAAGAAAATCTGAAAGCATTGTGAAGTCTTTGTCATCTTCCATGTCGCTTGCATAAGTTTCACCAGTTGTAAGGTCGCAATATGAAACACCAACATTAAAGCCATTAACACAAACAGCAGCAAGAAAATTATTTTTTGTTTCTTCAAGCATACTGTCTTCTGTAACCGTTCCTGCAGTAACAATTCTTACAACATCTCGTTCAACCAGTTTATTACCTTTTGTAGGCTCTGTAAGTTGCTCACAAATTGCAACTTTGAAACCTAAAGTTATTAGCTTTGAAATGTAATTTTCTGCAGCATGATATGGAATTCCGCACATTGGAGCTCTTTCATCAAGTCCGCAATCTTTTCCTGTTAATGTGAGATCAAGTTCTTTGGAAACTGTTATTGCATCTTCAAAAAACATTTCGTAAAAATCACCCAAACGATAAAAAAGGATTGTATCTTTATACTTTTCTTTGGTGGTTAAATAATGTTGCATCATTGGTGAAAGTGCCATTTTTTCTCCTATCAAAAAGATTTGATTTTTATCTATTTTGTTTTTCGTACTTATTTTTCTTAATATTTCTAGTAAATTAATATTTTAAATAAAAATTATAATTTGTTTATTTGTTTTAAATCAATTTTTTCTAATGAGTAAATTGTTTTTTATAAATACATTTTTTCTATTTATAAGTAAATTATTTTCAGTCTTTGTTATTGAATTTATTAACTTTTTCCGTTTGATAGTTTTTCTTCTTGAATTTGTTTTTGCAAAGCAAGCAATTTGTTTACTCTTTCGTTTTTAATTTCTTCAGGAACTTGATTTTCCATTTTTTCTGCCACTGTTCCACTTCGTTTTGAATACATAAATGCAAAAATGCTATTATATTTTACTTCTTTTAATAGATTCATTGTGTCTTCAAAATCTTGTTCCGTTTCTCCTGGAAATCCTACAATAAAATCACTTGTTAACCTGCAAAAAGGGATTTTTCTTCGAATTTCATTGATTATTGACAAATATTTTTCTCTTGTATATCTTCGATTCATATTTTTTAAAACTTCGTTTGAACCAGATTGACAAGGCAAGTGAATTTCTTTAAGAATTTTATCATTACTAGCAATCAAATCAATAAGTTCAAAAGAAAAATCTTTTGGGTGAGAAGACATAAAAGCAATTTTGAAATCACCTTCAATTTCACAAACATCTTCAAGGAGTTCCTTAAAACCATAACCATTGCCGATGTCATTTCCATATGAGTTTACATTTTGACCAAGCAGTGTAATTGTTTCATATTTATTAGATTTAACAAGTTCGCTAATTTCATTAAGTATTTTTTCTTTTTGGCGTGATCTTTCTCTTCCCCTAACATATGGAACAATGCAATAAGAACAAAAATTGTTGCAACCATATGAAATATTTACCCAAGCATTTTTTCCACTTGTTCGAGTTACTGGGACTTGTTCAGCTATGCTGTTTTCATCATGAGAAATTTCAAGTTGTCTTTTAGAAGTTTCTTCCCGTTTTTTCAAGAATTCTCTAAATTCATGAAGATTATGAGTTCCAAAAACAATATCAACAAATCTAAAAGTGGAGTAAATGTGTTTTGCAACTTCTTCTTGTTGTGTCATACAACCACATACTGCGACAATCATATCTTTTTTAATTTTTTTTAAAGGTTTCAAAGCACCAATGTTTCCAAATGCCCTATTTTCTGCACCTTCACGAATTGCACATGTGTTAAAAACAACAATATCAGCTTCTTCAACTGAATTTGCACTTAAAAAACCCATGCTTTCAAGCATGCCAGCAAGTTTTTCACTTTCGTGTACATTCATTTGACAACCATATGTTGTTATATAATATTTTTTCATTTATGCATTATACAATTTATTGTGTTATCGTGCAATCTTTTTTTCTTAAATTACTAATATTATTAAGCGATAAAACCATAATAACATTATGAGAAAAACTAAATTTAAGCATATTGTTAAAAATGTATTCTTGCTTATGTTGGCGATGATGTTTTTTAGTGTAACTTTTTTTACCCTATATGCTTTCAGTGTAACAAGTTCAACCCATTTTGATGAATCATTAATTCATTCTTCTTCAGCTTCAGCAACATTATTATCTCTTGAAGACAAAGCTATCATGAATGAAAACCACCCAACAAATGGCGTAAAACTTTCTGAAGTTCCAGAAATTGTTAAACAAGCATTCATTTCTATTGAAGACAAAAATTTTTATTATCACAATGGTATTAATTTTAAAAGAATAATCAAAGCAATGTCAGAAAATATTTTATCAGGTCAAAGAAGACAAGGTGCGTCAACGATAAGTCAACAACTAATTAAAAACACACATTTAACAAACGAAAAAACTCTGATTAGAAAAATAAAAGAAATCAAGCTAGCATTAGAAATGGAAAAGAAAATATCAAAAGAAAAAATTTTTGAAGCTTATCTCAATGACATATATTTTGGCGGTGGTTGCTATGGCTTGGCAGAAGCTAGTAAATATTATTTTTCTTGCACTCCACAAGAACTCAATCTTTCACAGGCATCTTTGCTTGCTGGTTTAATTAAAGCCCCAGGGCACTACTCACCCATCTCAAAACCAGAAGCAGCACTTAAAAGAAGAAACCTTGTTCTTAAGCAAATGGAAAAAGATGGAATAATTTCGTTGGAAACGACAAAAAACGAGTTACAAAAGCCAATTATACTTAATATTTCACAAAAAGAAGACGATTTCAACACATACACAAGAGAAGCAATTTCTGAAGCTGAAGATATTCTTGGACTTTCACAAAAGCAAATTGCGTCTTATAAATACAAAATTTATACCTATTATGAAAAAGACAAACAAGAAGCACTTGTAAATGCACTAGAAAAAGAAAATACAAAAACTGATTATTGTGGAATTTCTATTAATAATGAAACTGGCGGAGTTTCCGCTTATTATTCTAGCTATTCATTGCCAATCTCAGGGGTAAGACGCCAACCCGGTTCAGCAATCAAACCAGTGCTAATTTATGCACCTGCACTTAATCAAAACATAATTTCACCATCTTCACAAATTCTAGATGAAGAAATATCTTTTAGTGGATATTCCCCAAAAAATATCACAAAAACATATGAAGGATTTGTTTCAGCAAAAGATGCAATTTCAAAATCTTTAAATGTACCTGCAGTAAAAATTATGAGTTATGTTGGTATTGATAATTGCATTAATTATGCTAGCGAGCTTGGTATTCCATTTGAGCAAAAAGACACAGGCTATGCACTGGCTCTTGGCGGTTTCACAAAAGGCACAACAATTCTTGAACTTGCTAATTCTTATGTCCCATTTTCAAATAGCGGACAATTTTATAAAGCAAGTTTTATAAGAAAAATTGAAGACGAAAATGGAAAAATTATATATGAAAAATATAAATTTAATAAAGAAATTATTAGAAACGACACAGCATACCTTTTAACTTCGATGCTAAACACAAAATACAAAAACACAACAGCAAAAAAACTTGGCACTTTGCCATATGATGTTTCAGCAAAAACAGGAACGGTGGGAACAATCGACGGAAAACAAAACTTAGATGCAAACTGTGTTGCATACACAACAAAAGATACTGTTGCGGTTTGGATTGGATTTTTAAACAATCAACCTATGGACAATTATTTCACTGGTGGAAGACAGCCAGCAAGTGCAATCTATACATATTTTGACAAAATATATTCAAAAGATGAACCTGATAGCTTTGAAATGCCAAGCAGTGTTGTTGAAGCAAAAATCGATTTGGCTGAACTAGAAGAAAATCACTGCATTATGCTTGCAAATGATTTCACACCAGAAAGATATACAAAGACTGAGCTTTTCTCCGTTTTAAATTTGCCAAAGTCGGTTTCAGAAAGATTTACAAAAATTGATCCTGTTGTGCTTCAAGGAAAAATTGAAGGCAACAAAGCAATTTTGGAATTTGATTCTGACAAAATTTTTGAATATGAATTGTTTAGAGAACTAAAAGATGATGGCATTTCTCTTGCCAAATTTGAAAATAGAACAGGCAAAGTAAGCTTTGAAACTGCAATTAAAAATGGCGAAATTGTTTCTTTCTACCTTGTTTCAAAACTTAAAAATCAGATTGATGACACAAAATCATTGTCTGCAAAAAGCAACAAAGTAAGTCTTATCAAAACAAGTACAAACGATATTATAAAGAATGATTCAAGCAACACTCAAAAGAAAAAATGGTTTTTATAAAAAAAAAATTTAAAAAAACAGCAAAATAATTTTGCTGTTTTTAATTTATTTGAAAACAATTAAATTAAATCTTAATAAATTTAATTTTTTAGTCATTTGCTGTTTCAAATTTGGCATTTTTTAATTGTGTACGAACTTTCTTTTCAATTTCAGCAAAAAGTTCTTTATTTTGTTCAATGTAAGCTTTTGCATTTTCCTTACCTTGACCAATTTTGTTGTCATTGTAACTAAACCACGCACCCATTTTTTGAATTATATCAAACTGAAGTGCCAAGTCAAGCAAACAACCAACTTGAGAAATACCTTTTCCATACACAATATCAAATTCAGCAATACGGAAAGGAGGTGCAAGTTTGTTTTTAACAACTTTAACTTTTGTTCTGTTTCCAATGATGTCTGTGCCATCTTTGATTGTGTCTGTTTTGCGAACATCAAGACGAATGCTTGCATAGAATTTTAAAGCTTTTCCACCTGTTGTTGTTTCTGGAGATCCAAACATAACTCCAACTTTTTCACGAAGTTGATTTATGAAAATGATACTAGTTTTGCTTTTGCTTGAAATTCCAGCGAGTTTTCTAAGTGCTTGACTCATAAGTCTTGCTTGTAAACCCATGTGGCTATCACCCATTTCACCATCAATTTCAGCCTTTGGTGTGAGAGCTGCAACAGAGTCAACAACAATAATATCTACTTCACCAGATTTAACAAGTGTTTCAACAATTTCAAGACCTTGCTCGCCATTATCAGGTTGAGAAACAAACAAATTGTTTAAATCAACTCCAAGTCTTTGAGCATAAAATGGATCAAGTGCATGTTCAGCATCAATAAATGCAGCAGTTCCACCAAGTTTTTGCGCTTCTGCAATGATGTGAAGAGCAACAGTTGTTTTTCCTGAGCTTTCTGGTCCATATATTTCAACAATTCTACCTCTTGGAATTCCGCCAACTCCAAGAGCGGCATCAAGTGTTAAACAACCAGTTGGAATAACATCAATATCTTGAATTGGTTGATCACCAAGTTTCATAATTGCACCTTTTCCAAATTGCTTCTCAATTTGCAAAATTGCTTGTTCTAATAGCTTTCCTTTTCCTTCCATAAATCTCCTTCCTTTGTAACAATATTATACAACAGTTTTCTCAAAATGAAAATCGTTTTTCCTAAGTTTTTTAATTAAAAAAAATAGTGCACAAGCTGTTGTAGCTTCAATATTTTCTTCTCTTGTTCCAACAAATTTATTTTTGTAAATATGAATCTCTTGTTTGTTTCCAACAGCTATATAGCAAAGCCCACATAAATCATTATTTTCATGGTTAGCATAACCTGTTGTTGCAATCACAAAATCACTATTTGCTCTTGCAAGCATACCCGTTGCCATTTCGTAAACAACTTCACTGCTTACAGCATTATGCTCTTTAAGAGTGTCGGGACTTACTCCAAGCAAATCTATTTTTGATTCATTTGTGTATGAAACAATTCCTTCCAAAACAACTGAAGTAGCACCAACATTATTTTTTATCAGACTTGAAACAATTTCACCACCAGAAATGGATTCAGCAATTGCAACAGTTTGATGTGATTGTTTTAAAAGTTTGAAGCAAGCCTCAGCAAGAGAAATATCTTCTTCTGCATACACATATTTACCAATTTTTTCAAAAATTGTTTGAGCAAGTGAATCAATAAAGGCATTTTCCATTTTTGCTTTAATGGCAATATCAACAAGCGGACCATTTTCAAATAAACTAATTGAAACCTTGTCTTTGTTTCTAATTTCTTCTCGCAAAACAAAAGAAAGATCCACAGCAGAAATTCCAAAAGTTTTTAAAACAAGTGTTTTTGTTTTTTGACCCATTGTTTCAAAAATGTAAGGTATAACAGCTTCTTTCATAACAAACACAAGTTCTTGTTTTGGAAATGGCAAAACAAATATATTAGAATTTCCAACTTTTGTAATATAGCCTTGGGAAAGTCCAAAACTATTAACAATTGCCCTAGCTTTAGTTGGAAAAACAAATTCTTTTTCACTATCTTTTGTTGCTACCAAATTGTTTTTATTGAAATATGACAAAACAGCTTCTTTGGCAAAGCTGTTTTCACTTATCGTATCATTTGAAAGTTTTGAAAGAATATTTGTTAAAAATTCTTTTCCTTGCCCCTCACCACTTGAAACAATAAAAATTGAAGAGTTTTCAACTAAAACTGGTGCAATAGTTTTTTCAATTAGCAATTCATTGCAAGGCAAAAGCATTGAAGATTCAATAAAAATTCCAGCAAGAAACAGTTCTTTTGCAAGAGCAGCAACCATTGAAGCTTGCTTTTTCCCAAGCAGGACATTGTCACTAATACAAAAAATTTTTGCTTTCACTTTTGTAGAAACCTTTTTTGTTAATTTCTAATTAATTTTGAGTTGTTTGCAATGTAGTTTATACCTGAAGCAATTGTGAGCAAAGTTGCAATTGACAAAAGTGTGAATGCAACAATTTCCAAAATTAAAAGAATGTTTGATGGAACGCCACCAAGAGATCTTAAAAATGAAAAAAGCAAATATGCTGGAAGAGCTATGTCTTGAACAATTGTTTTAAATTTGCCCAAATTGTCGGCAGCAAGTACAACATTGTTTTTTGCAGCCATTGATCTAAGTCCACTAACAAAGAAATCTCTACCAATAATGATAATTGCAAAAATCACACCATAAGGAGCAATTACATTTTTGTCAACAACAACTAGAAGAAGTGTTGAAATAACCAAAAGTTTGTCAGCAATTGGATCTAAAAATTTTCCAAGAGTTGTTACTTGGTTGTTTTTTCTTGCCAAATATCCATCAATAAAGTCTGTGCAAGCTGCAATGATGAAAAGAATTAAGGCAATGAGTTTTCCATATGGCAAAAATGTTGCCAAATAACTAAAAATAATAAGTGGGACAATAATGATTCTTAAAAGTGTCAATTTGGTTGGAAGATTAATTTTCATACGATTTCTCCTTTAAAGTTATCCATATCATATTGTGTGATTTTAACCAAAACATATTCTCCAGAAACCAAAATATTTTTTGAAGGAAATTTAATCACAAAATCAACTTCTGGTGAAAAAAATTCTGTTCTACCAGTTGCTTCCATTTTTTCTTCATCAAATGAGTCTACCAAAACTTTGTATTCTTGTCCAACAATTTTTGATATAAATTTGTTAAGTGAAGTAGCTTGAATTTTATTAATTTTTTTAAGTCTTAGATATTTGATGAAATTGTTAACTTGTTTTGGCATGTAATATGCTTTTGTACCCTCTTCTCTTGAATAAGCAAAGAAACCAGCCATTTCAAAACTACTTTCCTTAACAAATTCACAAAGTTTTTTAAAGGCTTTTCTTGTTTCCCCTGGGAGTCCAATAATAAAAGTTGTTCTTATGGCAATTTCTGGATAAGAAGTTCTAATCTTTTTTACAAGAGTTCGAATTTGCTCTTCATTGGATCTTCTGTTCATGCTTTTCAAAATTTCATCGTCAATGTGTTGAAATGGAACATCAATATACTTACATACTTTTGGATTGTTCTTAATTTCGTTTAAAAGTTCATCATCAACTTTCTCTGGATAACAATAATGAAGTCTTATCCATTCAATTCCATCAATGTTGCTGAGCCTGTGAATAAGCTCAATTAAAGTTGTTTGTTCTGGCAAATCTGAACCGTATCTTGTTATATCTTGAGCAATTATCACAAGCTCTTTAACACCTTTGTTAGCCAATTCAATTGCTTCATCAATAAGCTCATTCATTGGAACAGAAGTATATCTGCCTCTAATTCTTGGAATTGTGCAATAAGAACAGAAGTTGTTGCAACCATCAGAAATTTTTAAAAATGCGTATGACGGAACGGTTGTTAAAATTCTTTGCAGTTTTGATTTACTTTTCTTAATTTTGTAATTTTCAATACTCAATAATTTACAAACTTCTTCAACAATTCGTTCATTGTCTTTAATTTTTAAAAATGCATCGACTTCAGGAATTGCAGTTTTCATTTCTTCAAAATTTTTTTGAGGCAAACAACCCGTTACAATGATTTTTTCAAGTGATCCCTTATCCTTTAATGCACAAATATCCAAAATTGTTTGAATGCTTTCTTTTCTTGCAATCTCAATAAATGCGCATGTGTTAATTATGATTAAATTTGCATCTTCTTCATTTGCAACAATTTCAAATCCGTTTTCTTTTAACTGAAAAAGCATTTTTTCAAGGTCAACACGATTTTTGTCACAGCCAAGTGAAATTGCGCCAATTTTTTTACCTTTTGTATCCATAATTTTATTCTTTATCTCCAAATATTTTTAAAAATTGTTCCATTGTTATATGCACAGTTCTTGGTTTGCTACCATCAGAAGCTGAAATGAAATTTGCTTCTTCCATTTGATCAATTATTCTTGCTGCCCTTGGAAAACCGATGGCAAGCTTGCGTTGAAGAACTGATATTGTTGCCTGATTTGATTCAATAACATATTTAAGTGCTTGTGGCATAAGTTCATCGAATGCACTACTAGAATTAAGGTCTTCACCATAATGAGAATTTGATATACTATTTTCAACTTCTTCACTGAAAGAAGGAGCATTGTTTGCAATGATATAATCAACAATATTTTCAACTTCTTTTCCAGAAATGAAGCAACCTTGAATTCTTTTTGGGTCAGCCTGATCACTTGGAGCAAAAAGCATATCACCTTTTCCAAGCAATTTTTCTGCACCTGCCTGATCCAAAATTGTTTTTGAATCTTGATAGCTTGTAACCGCAAAAGAAATTCTTGAAGTAAGATTTGCTTTGATTGTGCCAGTAATAACATCAACTGATGGTCTTTGTGTTGCCAAAATTAGATGAATACCACTTGCACGAGCTTTTTGAGCAAGTCTCATAATTTTTTCTTCAAATTCTTTTTTGTTTGTTGACATAAGGTCTGCAAGCTCATCGATGATAATTACAATAAGTGGCAATTTTTCTTCTTCGCCTGCAATAACCTTCTCATTTAAGTTATATTCACCCAAATTTCTAACTTTCAAAATTTGAAACAAACCATATCTTCTTTCCATTTCATTGATTGCCCAATTAAGTGCATTCAAGGCTTTTGAAGTTTCAGTTATAACATTTTGAAGAAGTAAGTGTGGAAGTTCATTGTACATTGTAAACTCAACCCGTTTTGGATCAACAAGAATAAGTTTCAAATCTTCTGGAGAGCTTTTGTAAATAAGGCTTATAATAACAGAATTTAAACAAACACTTTTACCTGAATTTGTTGCTCCCGCAATCAAAAGATGTGGCATTTTTGCAAGATCACAAATCTTAGCATTGCCATTGATATCTTTTCCTAAGGCAAAAGTTAAAGGAGATTTACTTGAAATAAATTCTTGAGAAGACAAAATATCTCTTAGACTAACCATTGAAATTTTGTCATTTGGAACTTCAACACCAACTGCACTCCTTCCGGGAATTGGTGCTTCAATTCTTATTCCACCATTTGCCGCAAGAACAAGAGCAATATCATCAGCATGAGCTATAAGTTTTTTAACACTAATTCCTGCTGGCATTTCAAGTTCAAATCTTGTTACCGCAGGTCCAACAATAACACCAATAACTTTGGCTGGAACTTTAAACATTTCTAAAGCATTTTCAAGTTGAATGCGTTTTGCAATGATTTGTTCTGAATCAAAGGACGGCTTTGTTGAAACTGTTGTGATTAAATCAAGAGGTGGCGCAATATAAGCTTTTTCTTGTTGTCTTTTAGTTTCAAGTTCATTTTCAAAAAGCATTTTTTCTTGAACGATATTATTTTGTTCAAAGCTATTAGAAAAGTTTGAACCAGATAAATTGTCCAGCTTGTTCAAAATGTTTTTTTCTGGCATAACGATTGGCTTTTCATCTTCAATATTTTTTGCAATAAATGGAGCAATGTAGCTATGCTCTTTCTCTTCATCACTGTTTATTTTGAAGTAATTAGAAGCAATTTCTTCATGAAAAATCTTTGAAGGTTTAATTTGATTTTCTTGATTTGTTTTAAGCTCAGAAACATTTTCTTCAATAACTTTTTTTGGAACAGGAGAAATTCTTGGACTAAGTTCAATTGTTTGAGGTCTAGACAAAATATATTCTCTTCTACTAATTGGCTTTTCAACTGGCAAAGCTTGAGTTTCAGTTTGATTTAATTTGACATCTTTTATTCTTTCAAAAATTGGTGGCGGTGGAAGATTGATGTTTGAACTTTTTTCATTAGTTACTCTTTTTTCCAATCCAAGCTTGATTTTTGCACCATTTTTCTTTTCGTTTTCGAGTTTAGCTTCAAGAGTTATGCTACTTGGTTTTATATTTTCTTTTTGAACAGTGATATTTTTTAGTTCAAAAGGTTCATCTTTTTTCTCTTTCAAAATAACCACTGAACTTTGTGTTTTAACATAAATATTTTTAGCATAGTAAAAATAATCAATAATAAGTGAAACAAAAACAATTAATGAAACAACAAAAAACACAATTGCAGTTGCATTGTTTAACAAAAATTTAAAAGGAGCAATAACAAGCGAAATTAAAATTCCACCAGCGGTGAAGCCTTGAGTATACGATAGAATTAAAAATTCACCCAAACCACCTTCATACGAAAGAAATATAATTAATTGAATAATAGAAAGCAAACTTACAAGAGAACAAGACAAATAAACAATGTATTTTTTTGTTAAAACATATTTTTTTCTTGTTACCAAAGCAAATCCTACTGCAAGCGAAACAATGAAAAATGGAAAAGCAAACAAACCAAGAGCCCCAAGTAAAAATGTTTTTAAAAAGACAATTAAGTTTGAAAAAAGTGCAATAAGCATAAGAAGAGAAACACAAATAATTGTCATGCCGACAATCTTTGATTTTGGCACTTTTTCTACTGGCGTTTTTTCAAATTCATAAATTGCCACTTGCCTTCTCCCTTTTAACTAATAAAGTTTAGCATATCCAAAGATTTTCTTCAACCTTATTTAAGCCATTTGTTAACAAAGGATTTGCTTGTTTTGTTTCCAACAACTGCAACAACCGCTTTGCTAAAATCAAAAGTTTTTTTTGCAAAATCTTCAAGCTCATGCTTTTTGATTATTTCCATTTTTTTAATTTCTTTTCCAACTGATCTAGGTTTTCCATAACAAAGAATTTCTTTTGCATTTCCAGAAGCAACGAAATCAAGATTTTCTCTTAGCATAAGTAACAAATTTTTTAAAAACTTTTTAATTTTTTCAAATTCTTCATCTTGAATGCCTTCACAAGAAATTTTTTCAAGTTCTTCTTTAATTTCTTTAAATGCTTCTTGCATATTTTTTTCTTCAGTTGCAAAGTAAATCTCCAAATTTCCAGATTTAACACTTGCATTGTCAAAAGCAGAAATGTTGTATACAAGTCCGTGTTCTTCTCTTATTCTTTGAAAGAGCCTTGAACTCATACCTCCACCAAGAAAAAATGAAAGCAAAAGCATTTTTGTTGAATTTTTATTAAATAAATTTATGCCGGGAAAACTTAAAATAACATGATTTTGCACAATTTTTTTCTGTTTAAAAATGTAACTAGGTTCATTTGAAGCTTTAATTTGTACTTTGCTGAAAACAAAAGGTTTATCAGCACCTTTTAATTGTGAATTAATAAAATACTTTTCAACAAGTTTTTCTGCTTCATCAAAAGAAATGTTTCCAGCAAAAGAAATCACTGTTTTGTCAAAAGTAAAGTTTTTGTTTTTAAAGTTTAACATATCATTTCTTGTTATGCTTGAAACTGTGTCAAAAAAACCGCCAACAGGATTTCCTTGTGTGTTTCCAGCATACAAAGAACCAGCCAAAAGCTCTGAAACAACATTTTCTGGATCATCTTCAATCATGGCTAATTCTTGTAAAACAACAAGTCGTTCTTTTTCAAGTTCCAATTCTGGAAGGGTTGAATTCAAAAACACATCACTTAAGAGTTCAAAACAAAATGACACATCTTCAGATATGCATTTAACAAAAAATTTTATAAAATCATTGCTGGTTGCTGCATTTATAACACTGCCAACGCTTTCAAAAGCATTTGCAATTTCACTTGAAGTTCTTGTGTTTGTTCCTTTAAAAGCCATATGCTCAAGAAAATGGGCAATCCCCTCTTTTCCTTTTGGATCATCATTTGAGCCACAACCAACTGTTATGTTTGCTACAACAGATGGAAATCCCTTTAAAGTTTCAACAACAAGTCTAAGTCCATTATTATAAGTCTTATGTTTAATCAATTTATATCTCCTGCCACAAATATTAACACAGCTTGCAAAAATATGAAACAAAAAAAATGGCAGAATTTGTTTATATTTTTTGTTATAAAAGAAAATATTTTGAATTTTTATTCCGCCAAGTTTTGAGTTACTGTTACAAAACTAAATCCCAAGCTTTTTAGATAATCAATTATTCTTGGCAATGCTCCAAGAGTTTCTTTGATTGGGTGCATCAGAATTAAATCACCATTTTGTGGGTTTTTAATTGCTCTAGAAAAAATTGTATCCTCATTTCTATCACGCCAATCAATTGTGTCTCTAGTCCACATAATTGTTTTGTAACCAAGTTCATAAGCTGCTAACAAAGTGTTTTTGTTGAATGCTCCACTTGGTGGAGCAAAGAGATTCATTTCAAGTCCAATTGTTTCTTTTACAAGGTTATGTGTTGTCAAAATTTCTTGCCTGTTAAGTTCAAGAGAAATTTTGTTTTGATCTCTGTGATTAAATCCATGACTTCCAATTTCGTTTCCTGAATCATAAATTTGTTTCAAAACGGCGTCATTTTTTGCCACCCAACTTCCCCCAACAAAGAAAGTTGCTTTGGCATTTTTTTCTGCCAAAACATCAAGCATAGGTTTTATGTATTCAGTTCCCCAATAAACATTAATCATTAGTGATATTTGCCTTTTTTCTGTGTTTCCTTGATATATTGGATCTCCAACCGTTGATGCACTAACAAAAATTGAGCCTGAAACAAATGCATATGAAAAAACTGTTATAATAATCAAAGCAATCATTGTGTTTGTAATTAAAGTTAGTAAGTGTTTTTTCTTCATCTAAAACCTCTAATAACATTCTATGCGTTAAAAATTCATTCTTGCATAAAAAATTGGCTCTTAGACAAGTTTTTTCTCCTAACAAAAAATCAAATACAAAAAAAGTCAGGTTGGTTTTTAAAATAATTTAATAACATGAAAGCTTACTAAAAAAACCAACCCCTTGTGAGAGTTAGCTTTTTTCTAATTAAAAGTTTGTTTTAATATTATAAATATTATTTAGCTTTATTGATGATTGAAACGAGTTTCATATCAACTCTTCCCTTTTCATCAACTTTAAGAACTTCAACTTCAACAGTATCCCCAATTGAAAGAATATCTTCAACCTTTTCAACATGTTTGTCAGAAAGTTTTGAAATGTGAATCATTCCATCTTTTCCACTGACAATTTCAACAAAAGCTCCAAATTGCAAAATTCTTACAACTTTGCCTGTGTAGATTTTTTTAGGCTCAAGTTCCATAACAATTCCCAAAATGATATTTTTTGCTTTTTCAGCCATTTCAGTTTCAGTTGTTGCAATGCAAACTTTTCCATCATCAGTAATATCAATTTTGACGCCAGTTTCTTCAATGATTTTATTGATAACTTTTCCGCCTTGTCCAATAACTTCACGAATTTTGTCTGGATTGATATCAAAAGAGATGATTTTTGGTGCATATTTTGAAAGTGTTTTTCTTGGTTCTGGAAGAACTTCAAGCATTTTTGAAAGAATAAATGTTCTTCCAACTTTAGCTTGAGCAACTGCTCTTCTCAAAATATCTTCGCTGATACCCTTAATCTTCATGTCCATTTGAATTGCTGTGATACCTTTTTCTGTTCCAGCAACTTTAAAGTCCATATCACCAAGGAAATCTTCAAGACCTTGAATGTCTGTTAAAACAGCAACTTTATCGTTTTCTTTAATAAGTCCCATTGCAATTCCTGCAACAGGCGCTTTAATTGGAACACCAGCGTCCATAAGTGCAAGTGTGCTTCCGCAAACGCTTGCTTGAGAAGTGCTACCATTGCTTGAAAGAACTTCACTTACAGTTCTGATTGCATAAGGGAATTCATCTTCAGAAGGGAGTACTGGTTCAAGTGCTCTTTCAGCAAGTGCTCCATGTCCAATTTCTCTTCTTCCTGCTGCTCTAAGAGGTTTTGCTTCGGCAGTTGAATATGGAGGCATGTTGTAATGATGCATATATCTTTTGACTTCTTCATCATCAATGCCTTCAAGTTTTTGAACTTCACTCATCATTCCAAGTGTAAGAGTTGTCATAACTTGGGTTTGACCACGAGTAAACACGCCTGAGCCATGTACTCTTGGCAAAACGCCAGTTTCGCACCAAATAGGACGAATTTCAGTAAGTTTTCTTCCATCAGGTCTAACACCATCATTCAAGATGCGAGCTCTAACTTTTTCTTTCTTCATTTTGTAAAGGACATCGCCAATTTCTCTTTCTTTTTCTGGAAAAATTGTTGCAAAGTGTTCTTTAACCATCATTGTAAATTCATTTTCTTTTGCTTCTCTTTCTTGGCGATCAAAAAAGCTCAGAACTTCATCAAGAGACTTGTCAGCAAATGCTTTGACTTGTTTTGTGATTTCTTCATCAATAACATAGTATTGAATTTTGTCTGAAACAGATTTTCCAATTGCTTTTTTGATTTCATTTTGAAAAGCAACTTGTTTTTTAACTTCTTCATGAGCAAACATGATTCCAGCAAGCATAACTTCTTCTGAAACTTCTTTTGCTCCTGCTTCAACCATCAAAACTGCTTCACCTGTTCCTGAAACAATCAAACTCATTTCACTTGCATTTCTTTCAGCCAAACTTGGATTTGGAATAAATTTGCCATCAATAAGAGCAATTTGAATTGAGCCAGTTGGGCCACCGAAAGGAATGTTTGAAATTGAAAGTGCAACCGACGAACCAAGCATAGCTAAAGGTTCTGGGGCAACATCTGGATCAATTGACAAAACAGTTGCAACAATTGCAACATCATTGAAAAATCCTTTTGGAAACAAAGGACGAAGTGGTCTATCAATTAAACGAGATGTAAGAATTGCTTTGTCAGAAGCTCTTCCCTCTCTCTTTTTAAATCCACCGGGAATTTTTCCTACTGCATACATTTTTTCTTCAAAATCAACTCCGAGTGGAAAGAAATCAATTCCTGCACGAGGAGCGGCAGCCATTGTTGCATTAACTAAAACAACTGTATCTCCGCATCTAACAACGCAAGAGCCATTAGAAAGTCCACAGTATTTTTCTGTTTCAACAGTAACTTCTTTTCCACCGATTGTTGTTGTGAAAACTGTTGGTGTTTTGTTCATCATACTTTAGTATTCTCCTTAAAAAATGGAGCAGAACTATAAGAGTTTCTGCTCCGAATAAAATTACCTAAGATTAAGTGATTTTTTAACATCACGGAAACGATTGATATCTTTTTCTTCAAGATATTTAAGAAGACCTTTGCGTCTTCCAACCAATCTTAAAAGACCGCGACGAGAATGGTTATCATTATGATTAACTTTCAAATGTTCTGTGAGGTGATCAATTTTTGCTGTGAGAAGTGCAATTTGAACTTCTGCTGAGCCAGTGTCAGCTTCACTTCTTTTGAAAGATGCGATAACTTCTTGTTTGTTAATACTTTCCATTTGTTTTACCTCCTATGGATATTTCTCCGAAAACCAAGTAGAGCGAGAGGAATCGCATCCCTTAGCAAACGGACGCTTGAATACTACCATATATAGAGATAAAACACAAGCATTTTTTAATGATTTTTATTTTAAATTTTTTATTAGTTATCAATCATCCAATCCAAGTAAATTCCATATCCTTTTGTTGGATCTGAAACAAAAACATGTGTAACTGCTCCAACAATTTTTCCATTTTGAACAATTGGACTTCCACTCATACCTTGCACCACACCGCCCGTTAATGAAATTAGCCTTTTGTCAATTACTCTAAAAACCATACCTTTGTTTTTGGGCACATTTTGCTTTGTTGCCTTAATGATTTCAATGTCATATTCTTCTCTTATTCCAGATATGTTACTAATAATTTTTGCCTTGCCTGGAACAACACTAAGTCTACTAGCTGTTTTTGCCGTTTTGTTAACATCAATCACACCAATTTCTTCAGTGATATTTCCAAAAACTCCAACTTGAGTGTTTTTGTCAAGCGTTCCAACACCGTCTTCATCTTGAAGAAACAACCCTTGAAGTTCCCCAGGTTTACCATTTTTCCCTTTGTTTATGCCAACAATTGCACATTTATGAACAGTTCCGCCGTTTGCATCACAAACTGCCCCAGTTTCAAAATCAGTGATTGGGTGTCCTAAAGCTCCAAATCTGCCATCTTGTTTAACATATGTAAGTGTTCCAATTCCACTAGCATCATCTCTTGCCCAAATACCAAGTTTAAGTTTATTTGTTGCTTTTTCTTTTACAACATTTACATTTGCTTCAAAAGGCGAACCTTTTCTTGTGCCAAAAATTTTTAATTTTGTATTTTCATTAACAACAGAATCTTTTTCTAGTTTTTTTAAAAATTCTGAAATATCAGTTACATTTGCAATGTTTGTATCATTAATTTTTTTGATAACATCTCCACTTTGCAAAGTTCCGTTTGATTGTGGACTTACCACCCCGCTTTCAGTTTCAACCTTGTTTTCTCCCACAACAATTACTCCATTTGTTAAAAGAGCAAATCCAAGAGTGTTGCCACCAAGATAAACTTCATCACCTTCTGTTAAAAGCACTTTTGTCTTTTTTATTGGAATAATTCCAAAAAGTTTAAACCAAAGTTCTGTAACAGGAGTTCTAACCCCACCAACTTCAACTTCTTTTTGTTTTAAACTTGTTGTAACAAAATTTCCAAAAGCTTTGTTTTCATTAATAATGGAAATATCTTCTTTTGAAATAGGTAAATTTTCAAAAGATGAAAAAACTTCACTGAGTGGCACAAAAAAGACAATGAGAAGAACAAATGAAATAATAGCAGTACTAAAAAATAAACCAATTCTTTTTGCTTTAAGCATTTGTGCCTTTCCTCCAACATATTTTAGTTTGCTTCCAAATTGGTCAAATATGCAAAAATAAAAAAACAAGCCAGTTTTTGGCTTGCCATAAATTGCGTAATAATTATAGATTATTTTTGTAATTTTCAGCCCAATTTTTAAGCTCTTTTGCGTGTAATAATGCACTTTCTGAAACAATAGCCCCACTGGATAATCTTGCAATTTCTTCAATTGTTCTTTCAGCCACAAGTGGTTCAACAGTGGTGAATGTTGAGTTTTCTTTAACAATCTTTTTAACATACAAATAATTATCAGCCATTGAAGCAACTTGAGGCAAGTGAGTGATGCACAAAACTTGATATTTTTTTGACAACATTCCAAGTTTCTCTGCAACGACCATTGCAGTTTCTCCACTAATTCCAGAATCAATTTCATCAAACACCAAAATTTGAACGCCATCACCACTAATTATGTTTTTGAAAGCTAACATAAAACGAGATAGTTCTCCACCAGAAATTGTTTTTGACAAACTTTTAAGTTCTTCACCTTTATTTGCAGAAAATAAAAATTCAACATTATCAATTCCATTTTTACCAATTTCTGTTTCTTCAGAAAACTCAGAACTTTCAGAAAATTTAACTTTGAAAGTTGCATGTTTCATTCCTAGTTCAGTAAGTTCACCATGCATTTGAGCTTCAATATTGCCAGCTACAATTCTTCTTTCTTGGGAAAGAGCTTTTGCTTTTTCATAAATTTGTTTAAGGATAGCTACCTTATCTTCATTTAGCTTTGTAAGCAAATATTCACTATTGTCCAAGTCTTCAAGTTGTGTTTTAGATTTATTGTAGAAAGAAATTACATCATCAAGAGTTGGACCATATTTTTGCTTAAGATTTTTAATTTTGTCATAACGGGAATCAATTTCATTAAATTCTTTTTCATCAAAAACATAATTTCGCTCAAAATCTTTCACTGTTTCATATATATCAGACAACTCATAAGCCACATTTTCCATTCTTGTGCCAAGTTCTTCAAAAGCTTTACTTTGGGAAGAAAAAGAGGATATGAGTTTTTTTAATTGAGTTGCTTTAGCTGACATTAAACCTGTGCCGTCACCTTCAAAAATGTTTAGCATTTCTTTGAGGCTATCCGCATTTTTTTCAAAGTTTAAATACATTTGGCGTTTTTCTTGCAAAGTTTCATCTTCGCCTTTTTGAGGTTTAACTGATTCAATTTCAGTTATTTGAAATGTAAGAAAGTCTTTTTTTCTTTCAAATGTAAAACCTTCTCCACTTATTTCATCAATTTTTTTCTTAATTTCATTTCTTTTTGAAACAAGTGTTTCGAGTTCATTTTTAATTTTATCAATTTTGCCAGAAGCACAACCATCTAAAACTGCCTGATGATTTTTTGATGAAAGCAAAACTTGAGAATCATGTTGAGCATATGAATCAATGAGATTCAAAGCAATTTGTTTGAGTGTTGAAACAAGAACAATTGAACCATTGATTCTACACTCACCTCTTCCATCAATATTAAGAGAGCGAGAAATCACTATTTCACTGTCAGCTTCAATGCCTTGTTCAGTCAACAAATCTTTAGTCGAATTGTTGATATCAGAAAAAAGAGCTTCAACTTTCATAAGTTTTTCGCCACTTCTAACAAGAGTTTTATCAGCTTTTCCACCAAGAACAAAACTTAAACTATCCAAAATAATGCTTTTTCCTGCACCAGTTTCTCCAATCAAAACTGTGAAGCCGTTTTCAAAACTTAGCGACAAATCGCTAATTAAAGCAACATTTTTTATGCGTAAAGAATTAAGCATATTTTCTCCTAAGCTCAAAATTTAACTAATTAATTAATTTTCAATAATGCTTTCAATGGTTTTTGTTGTTTCTTCCGCCATGCTTGAACTAGGCAAAATTATCATAACTGTGTCATCACCAAAAACAGCACCCATAACATTTTGCAAATTTAATTTGTCAATTAAACCGCAAACTGAAGATGCCATTCCTTTGATTGTTTTTATAACAGAAAGGTTGCAAGCAGATTTTACACTGATAACCATTTCTTTAAAAATATTAACATGTTTAGAAGATATAGTTTGTTCACCATTATCAATGAAAGAATACTTGTAACTTTTGGAATCTGAGGACAAAGTTTTTGTTAAACCAAGTTCTTTTATATCTCTTGAAATGGTTGCTTGTGTAATTTCAAACCCTGCGTTTTTTAAAAAAGTAACCAACTCATCTTGAGTTTTAACTTCATTTGTCATTATGACTTCAAGAATTTTTGACTGACGCAAGGATCTTGCCATATGTCCTCCAAAGTGCCTATTTATAAGGTAAAGACAGTGTTATGCATAATTATAAATGTATGATTATACATTCATGAATTCTATACTTTTTATGATTATACATTGCAACTTATAATTATGCAAGCGATTTTTGCATAAATATTCAGTAGGTTTTTTATAAAAATTAATGTACTTGAATGAATATCAATTTGGAGTTTTTATTTATGCAATTTTTGGTATCAAATAATTCGACAAAAAGCGCTACCCTACTTCGTAACCCATACAAAGTAAAAATTTTAATGGAAATAAAAAACATAAAATAGCACAATTTTAAAAACATAATTACTGCATTACCGATGCTTTTAGGTCTTGCTTAACTACAAACTTGGCCCTAATTTCACAACAAAAAAACGGCTTAAAAAAGCCGTCTTCATTAATTATTTTAATTTTTTTTACTGAACAAACTTAAAAACTTTCCAACTTTCATAACAATTGACTCTGAATTTGCAATTGCAACTTTTTTACCAATTGCTTTTGTGAATACAGTTAATGAAGCAATTAATCCACTAATTAATGCCGCAATCAAAATCTTAACTGAACCTGTTGGTGTGTAGGCTTCAAAAATCTTTATAACAATAACACTACCAGCAGCACCAGAAATAATTCCACAAACATCTCCAACAACATCGTTACAAAATGAAGCAAACTTTTCTGAATTTGAAACAATCACAACTGATTCCTTCGCTCCCCTAATTCTTCTTGCAGCCATTGCATTTATGTGGTCAAACGAAGCAGCAGTAACAGCAACACCAACCATATCCGCCATAACACTCACAAAAATTAAAAATAATATAATTATGCTTGATACGATTATTCCAGTTTTTGAAAGCAAAAATTCACTTGAAACACTGAAGAACAATGCAAGGAAAAATGTTAAAACGCAAATTTGAATTGGCCACAAAGAAATTCTTTTTTTTGGCTTCTCTTCAATTTTCTTTTTTAAAATTTTTGGTTTTTCATTGTTTGATTTTTTTTCCATTTTTTAATTAACCTTCACTCTATGTTATTTTGGCAATAATAAAATTATTCTCGCCACTTATAATAAAAAAATGTGAAGACAACATCAATAGTAAACCTTGCGTCTTAAGGTTCAGTAGGTTTTCCCACTCAAAAACTTGGCGTCGCCGATCAAGCAGTTTCCTTTCAATTTTGAGTCTTTCCCATTTGGGTCAGCACTGAATCACCACTAAGTACACACTATAATCCCAAAGATGTTTGTTACCAACAGTCTAGAAGCTTTCCTTTGCAGGCCAATTTTGCTCTTAGCTTTATTTTGCAGAAAATTATTTCATTTACAAATTAATATAAAATCCTTAAAACCCACTCAAAGCGAGCTACTCTGCACACAACTTGCGTCGCATTGCAGGTTTAATCTCAGTCAGTCAAATTCGAAAAATTAACCAATTAGAGTCTCCACGACGCTTGGAACAATCATCATATGCCATTACGAGCTGTCCAAACATCTTAACCCCCAGCACCCACCCTAATTTGGGCAAAAAAAGCAAGCACCAGGGACTTCAACGATATGCCCTTCCACGATCACCTGTCGTATTAGGAACAAAACTCCTGACTAGAATACTGCGTCTTCACAATATAAAATATAACATAAATTTGTTTTTATGTCAATATTTGACACACAAAAATGTCATTTGTTATTATTAATCTAAAGGTGTAGAATATAATCATATGAAAAAATTTATATATAAAATTTTAAATGAAGATGAAGGAAAAACTGTATACGAGTTTCTTAAGGAAAAAGGTGTATCAGAAAATTTTGTGAAGAGTTTAAGAAAATGCATTGATAACATTTCAATTAACGACAATCCATCAAAAACAAATGATATTTTGCACGCAGGATCAACCCTTAAAATAAGTTGTGATGCAAAACAAAATAAAAACCAAACAAACATAACACCAACAAGTTGTGTAGTATCAATCATAACACCACTAGACATTGTATATGAAGATGAATTTATGCTTATAGTCAACAAACCTGCAGGCTTGTCTTGCATGCCCACAAGAAGCCACTTCAATGGCAATCTTGGAAAACAAATTTTGGAGTATTTGAGCTTTTCTCAAACAAATCCAGTTTTAAGAATACCCTTCAGACTTGACCTTGATACAGCAGGAATTGTTGTTGCATTTAAAAACCAACTAGCTTTTTCACTTTTTAAAAATGCAAATTTTAATAAAACATATCATGCCATTGTTGAGGGAAAAGTTGACAAACAACTTACAATCAACGAACCAATTGAAACAATTGTTTCGCCCGATGGCATTAATCAGCAAAAACGAATTGTTTCAAAAAATGGTAAAAATGCAATAACTTACATTTTGCCTCTTTTATTCAATGAAAATAATAGTCTTGTTGAAGCCAAGATTGAAACAGGGAGAACTCATCAAATAAGAGTTCATTTATCTTTTATTAACCATTCTTTAATCGGCGACAAATTATATGGAAAAGCTAGCAATTTCATGTCTTTTGCCGCTTTAATTTGCAAAAAAATCACTTTTTTTCACCCAATTAAAAATGAACAAATCAACATTGAAGTTGAGTATCCTAAAAGCATTAAAAATTTTGTTATGACAAAAATGAAAAACTTAATTGAAAAATGATTTAATAATTTTTTTAATTTTTAATTGTGTACGATTTTGAATTTCCGAACTTGATTAAATGTTTCTGCATCAAAAATAACTTAATCTTTAAAAATGTAGTTTCTGTGAATGGTTTAATTTTAGATTTTATTTTTTTCTATTGAAAAACTTTGCACATGTAATTTTTCATTAATCTGGAACTAAGTTCAGCATTTCATCAATAGTGCCTGATTGAAGATAAGTTTCCGGTACATCTCCAACAATAATACATTCAGCAATCAAAATGTCAGATGAAAACGAAACCTTTTTGTTTTCAGTTGGCAAAACAACACCAACATTTGCAGTTACTATTAAATAGATTCTATGTAATGTTTGATTGATTCCCTTTTCTATAAATTCTGAAGAAAATGAACAACTAACATATCCAACTGGCAAAATTCTTAAACGCACAGTTGGTCCTCTACCCGCTAATATTGGCATGCCACTAAATGAACCAATTGGAATATCAATTCCATCTTGCCCAACAATTTCTAGTTTTTCTTGAGCTAATTTAATAACATTATGAGAAACTTTATTAATTTCTAAAGTATTTGCTTGCATCATAACAACATTGCCAACATCATTTCTCGTTATTCTTATTAGTGAATCATAAATTGTTTCGTTTCCAATTGCTTCAGAAACAGCATTATTCATTGCAAAACTTACGAGTGATTGAACTTTGACTTCACTCATATGAAAAACTACGGGGTTAACTACAAGATTCAAATATAGGATAGATAAAAAAACAAATAGAAAAGCAAAAGCTAAAATGCAAATTTTCTTTTTTCTATACTGTTTTTTTATTTTTGGCGAACAAAATATTTCCACATAAGAATATATGTTTAAATTTTGGAAATGATTAACAAAAAATTATCTCTTTGTTTTGCTTTTACAAAACACCCCAGCAATAAATGCAAAAATTACTGCAGCTGAAACACCTGCAGCAACTCTTTCAAGTCCTCCAGCAAATGCACCAATAAAATCTCCAGATTTACAGCCTTCAATTGCACCACGAGCCATTGATGCTCCAAATCCAATTATTGGAACATTTATTCCAGCATGAGCAAAATTGGAAACATATTCAAAAACACCAAAGGCTTCCATAACAACACCAATGTAAACAAAAAGTACCAATATTCTTGATGTAGTCATGTTGGTTCTAACCACCAACAATTGTCCTAATGCACAAATTATTCCGCCAACCAAAAAAACAATAATATAATCAATCATTATTTCTCACCTCCCTTATCTGATTCAATTTCAACAGCATGAGCAATTGCAGGAATTGAATCACCTTGTTGGCTAGAAAGAGTTGAAAGCAGTGCACCTGTTGCTACAAATAATATTTTTTTGAATTCACCAGTTAAAAGTTTTTTCATAATATAAGAATTAAGTATAACAGCACTGCAACCTGCCCCACTTCCACCCATAAATGCTTTTTCATTTTTGTCAAAAATCATTTGACCACAATCGTTGTAGTTTGTTCCAAGTTTAATATTTTCATCTTCCAATAAGTCAAGCAATATTTCACTACCTAATTTACCTAAATCTCCAGTTACAATAAGATCATAATCTTCAGGCTTTGAATTTGTTTCATCAAAATGAGCTTTCAAAGTTGAAGCTGCTGCAGGAGCCATTGCTGCACCCATATTGTTTACATCTTTAATTCCATAGTCCATAACCTTGCCAAAAGTTGCACAAGTAATTTTTGGACCTTTTCCTTTACTTGAAAGAATTGTTGCTCCCGCACCAGTAACAGTCCATTGAGAAGTTGGAGGTCTTTGATTTCCTAATTCAAGTGGAAATCTGAATTGTCGTTCAGCACTTGAAAAATGTGAACTTGTTGCACAAATTAGCTTTTCAAAAAACCCACCATCAACAAGACAAGCGCCAAGTGCCAAGCTTTCTGCCATTGTGCTACATGCTCCAAACAAACCAATAAAAGAAGCATCAAATTGTCTTGCTGCAAAACTCGAAGAAATGATTTGATTTAGCAAATCACCACTTATTAATGCTTGTACTTCATTTGGATTTATTCCTGCTTTGTCAAAAGCTCCAAAAATGGCATGTTCAAGAATTTTTCTTTCTGCCTTCTCAAATGATTTTTCTCCAAAAAAATCGCTTTTTAATTTGTAATCAAAATAATCTGCAAAAACACTTTTTGATTCTTTTGGTCCAACAATTGAGTAACCAGCAAGAATTGTTGGTTTGTTTTTAAAAAACACTGTTTGATTCCTTTTCACAATTCACCTCAAAATATTAAATAAATTAAACCAACAATAAAGCCAGCAACAATTCCGTTCACAATTACTGGACCTGCAATTGAGAACATTTTTACGCACATTCCAAAAATTATTCCTTCTTGCTTGAACTCAATTGCTGGACTTGTAATTGAGTTGCTAAAACCAGTAATTGGAATAATTGCACCAGCACCGCCAATTGCACCAATTTTATCCCAAACTCCAAGTGCAGTAAGAAATGATGCAATAAAAATTAATATGATTAGTGTTGCAGCCCAAGCATCTCTAAGACTTAATGTTTCAAATAATGAAAGCAACAAATCATTAATGCCTTCTCCTACAACACAAATTAATCCACCAATCCAAAATGCATTCAAAATTGATGGAAAAATCTTTGTCTTTGGAATTTTTGCATTTACATATTCGTTATATTTTTTGTTTCTTTCATTTCTATCCATACTTTTCTCCTACAAAATTTTTGCCAAAAAAAAGTTTTTCAATCATTTATAAATAATTTTTTAATATCTGAACACACTATCAAAAAATTTGGAGGATTACATGAAAAATAAAAAGATTATTGCATTAGGACTTATTTCTATTGCTGCACTTCCCTTGCTTGGTTGCACAACTGCAGGTTCACCTGCTGCAATCTCATATGGAATTGAACAAAAGGCAAAAAAAGTTTATTCAGCAGTAAAGTCCATGGAAACAGCTGAATCAACTGAATTGATTGCAAAAGAATTTCAACCAATTGCTTACAGAAGTTCTGAAACTGATTACACGGCTTCTGATGACACGAGCAGTATTACAACAGGTGCGATTGCTCAAAACACACCGATTAGCAAAAAAGATGCCAAATTATTTGAAACAAATAGCACACCAATTAATCATAATGATGCAAAATTGTTTAACTTAAACGATGAAAGTTTTTTCTATTCATACAATCCTTTCCCTCATATAACAATTTCTTCAGGAAAGCTTAAAAATAATTCAACTGAAGTTGCAAGCACAAATAATTCCACCATGCCAACTTGGAAAAAATGGCAAGAACGCCAAAACGATAGAATGAATAAAGAGCTAAACACTGAACCAGTTTGGCAAACTGCAACCACTCAAAGCACGGGTGCTTATGCAATGAAATATGGCACAAGAACAAATTATTCTCGCAATGCCCTTTCAAATCATATTGAAAGACTTGAAAGCTTATATGATATTTCTTGCGATCTTGTTGCTGCAACTCAACAATTTTCTGATCTTAAAAACGAAGTGCTAAACAAAACACAAGATCTTAAGGAAACTGCTTCAAAAATCAGGAACAAACAAATTGTTCTCACTGAGGAGCAAAAGGACAACTTAAAAGAAGCCTCAAAACTTTTAGATGAAAACACAAATAGTTTAAAACAAAACCAAAAAGAAGCTGAAAAAAACATCAATGAATTAAAAATGAGTACCATAGGCTTTGGAACAAACATAGACCAACTTAGTATAAAGAGCCTAAGAATGCTCTCTACTTTTGAAAAGAGAATTTCTACTCTTAAAAACACATCTGAATCAATTGATCAAATTGAAAATTTAATTGATAAGGCTGGAGAAGAAAATACTTTTGCTAAAAACGCAGAAACCACAAATACTAATACAGTTAACAAAACAAAAAATACTACAAACACAAATTCAGTTAACAACACAACTAATCTAACTACTGCAAAAAACAATCAAACCACAAACAATAACACTTCAAACTATATTGATAACAATAATATAAATAATGTTACAAGAAAGAATATTGAATACAATGCCACTGTTCCAAACCCAAATATTCAATCAACAACAATGATTCCTTCAAAAACAAATAATAGCAATGCAAATAGAACCGAAAATTCCACGAATAATGGAATTAATAATAACGCAAAATATTATACTGGCAATCCAGCAATTAGTAGAAACATTAACAATACAACAACAAACAACAATGTAAATAGAAGTTATTTTACTGATAATGCAGGTTCAAGTTCAATCACAATTGACAAATCTTTTGGAAGAAATCGTAAAAAATATATAGATCCATTGATTGATATTTTGTTGAAAAGAAATAATGATAATACTAACTTAAACCGTGATACAACAAAAACAACTAACAACAATGTTAATAGCCCAATATCAAATAACTCTTCTGTAAATAACAAAATCAACAAAACAACTAATGGAACATATTCAAATTCAACTATCAACAATTCTAATACAAATACAAATTCAATAAATAACACTATGACAAATCAAAAAATTGGTTCTTATAATCCAACCCGAAATGTTAATTCCACAAACAACACAAATAACACAACAAGAAATATAAACAAAAACACAACAAATCTTGCAAATGGAACAACAAACAACGGAGTCAATAAAACAACTACAAATGCTATCAACAATAATGTAAATAGAAATAATACAAACACAATCAATAGAAATGTAAATACAAATACTATTGGTAATGTAAATAACACCACAAACACAATCAATAGAAATGTAAATACAAATACTGTCGGAAATGTAAATAACACCACAAACACTACCAACAGAAATGTAAATACAAATAGCAATACCAACACAACTAATAGCAATACCAACACTACTTATGGCAATACCAACACTACTAATAGCATTATTAATAAAACTACAAATAATGCGACTACAACAAATAATGGATACAACACAAACAATAACTCTGTAACCAATCAAAATTTAACTAATCAAGTAAAATATGGAAATGTTCCAAACAATTCAACAGCAAACAATATTAATGGAACAACTAATAATGGAACAAATTACACCACAAACACTACAAATGGTAATGTAAAAACAAATAATGCTAATACTATCGGAAATGTAAATAACAACACAAACACTATTAATAGAAATGTAAATACAAATAATACTAATACTATCGATAATGTAAATAACAACACAAACACTATCAACAGAAATGTAAGTACTAACAATACCAACACTACTAATACCAACACTAATTATGGCAATATTAATGCTACTAATGGCAATATTAATACAAATAAAATAGCCAATACACCTAATAATGGAAGCACTAATACAACAACTGGTAATAATGTTGCAAATACAACAATCAATAATACTAATGGGACAACTAATTCCGCAGTAAATAACACTAACGGAAATATAAATGGAACAAATAATACTATCAACAATAATGTAAAAACAAACAATGCTAACACCATCAACGGAAATGCAAATAACAATACAACAACAATTAACAATGCTTCTATAAAAAATGCAACAAATCAAAACAACAACATAACAGATTCTAACAATCAAAAATGGGGCAATGTTCCAAATAATGCAGATTATATCACTGGAATTGATCCTACTTTAATTGAAAACAGATTGAGTAAAAGTGGTTTAATTAGATATTATGAAAATTTAGCTAAAAATAATGCCAATGGAACAACAAATTCTAATGAAACAATTTATGATACTCAAAACAATTCATTCACAAATCAAAACTTAAACAATAAAGTAACAAATCAAGACACAAATTTAAGTGAAAATAGTGGAAATTTTTCTAATTCACAAGTTAACTCAATTACTAAAAATACAAGCAACACAAATGCTAATTTAATTAATGGAACAAATAATAGTGTGGTTAACAAAACAATAAGCGGAGTAAACTCGGCAACTAATAACACTGCTATTAATAATAATTTAACTGCTAACAATGGTACTACTAGTAACACAAACGCTAGTTTAACTAATGGAACAAATAATAGTGTGGTTAATAAAACAACAAGCGGAGTAAACTCGGCAACTAATAACACTGCTATTAATAATAATTCAACTGCTAACAATGGTACTATTAGTAACACAAACTCTAGTTTAACTAATGGAATAAATACTAGTGTGGTTAATAAAACAACAAGCGGAGTAAACTCAGCAACTAATAACACTGCTATTAATAATAATTCAACTGCTAACAATGGAAATAGTAATACCACTTATGGAAATACAAATAACACAACAACTAATAACACCACAAATCAAACAAACATGACTAGTGGAACACATAATAATAGTAATACAATTAGTAGCAATAATAATCAAAGCTCAATTTCTAATAATACAACCAATAACAATATTAACAAAAACGGTAATGCTGTTGGAAATGTTCCCAACAATTCAGATTCAGTTACTGGAATTGATCCAACTTTAATTGAAAACAGATTGAGTAAAAGTGGTTTGATTAGATATTATGAAAATTTAGCAAAAAATAATGCCAATGGAACAGCAAACTCTAATGGAACAATTAATGATACTCAAAACAATTCATTCACAAATCAAAACTTAAACAACAATGTAACAAATCAAAACACAAATTTAAGTGAAAATAGTGGCAATAATTCTAATTCACAAATTAATTCACTTACTAAAACAACAAACAACACAAACGCTAGTTTAACTAATGGAACAACTAATAGCGTGGCTAACAGAACAACAAGCGGAGTAAATTCAACTAATAATAATATTAATAACACCAAACAAATTGCTAATGCAACTAATGGAAACACTAACAATTCAAACAATAATCTTAGTAATGAAACAATTTATAATACAAACCCAAAAACTAATAGTAACATTAATAACAATCTTTTAAATAATAACGAAAATATAAACAACATAAATTCAACTACCAACAAAAACACAGCTAATACGAATTTAACTACCAACAGAAACACAACTAATACAAATTTGACTACCAACAGAAACACAACTAATCCAAACTTAACTACCAACAAAAACATTGTTAACAGCACAAATCCATCAATTAGCAAAAACATAAATACAAATACAAATGGTGCTAACCCTACAATTAAAAATTTACCAAAAACCTATCCTACAACAAACAAAAATACAGAATACACAACAAATGGTGTTTCACAATTGAATAATACCTCAACATTTAGTAATATTCAAAACAATAATAATATGACAAGTAAAAACTCAAATAACAACATTGCTTCTCAAAATCTTAATCAAAATAATGCAAACAATGTAGCAAATGCAAATCCCATCATCTCAAGCCCTGCAAAACAAGACCATGTAATCAATTTCAAACAACCAAATTTTGATGCTTTGAATAATAAAAATTTTGGTGAAGATATAAAAAAAGAACCAACCATTCAAAATACAACTTTAACTCGTCCTGATTTTGGCAGTAATGAAATGAAAAATAATTTTGATAATCAATTAATTAGTGAAAATCAAAATTCTTTGCCTGCAAATCAAGAAAACAAAATCTATACACGACACTTTCCACAAATTACAAATGCTTAAAGATTATTAAAAAAAAACGCTTATGCGTTTTTTTTATAATTAATTAAGGTTCAAATATAAACAATTTAGTTTAATTTGCTTTTTAAATCTTCAATTATTTTAAACTCCAATCTTGACACTTGCACTTGAGATATGCCTAATATTTTTGCAATTTCATTTTGAGTTTTATCATTAAAAAATCTTGAAAATATAATTATTTTTTCTCTCTCTGAAAGAGTTTCAAGTGCCTCTGAAAGAACAAATTTATTAAATATGTCATCTCCATCATTTTTAACTGTTAACCTGTCAATAACTGAAAGACCACTGCTGTCCTCTTCACTAGTGGCAAAAAGAGAAATTGAATTTTTAGCCGAATCCATAACAAAAACCACTTCATGTGGTTCAATATTAAACTTTTGAGAAATTTCTTCAATTGAAGGTTTAGTTTGATTTTTTTCTTCATATCCTGCAACGAATTCATTGATTTGTCCACAAAGAGCTTTGACTGCTCTTGACACTTTGATGCTTCCATCATCTCGTAAAAATCTTTTAATTTCTCCAATAATCATTGGAACGGCATAAGTTGAAAATTTAACATTATATTTAGTCTGAAAATTTCTAACAGCTTTCAAAAGTCCAATTGAACCGAGCTGAAACAAATCATCAAACTCAGTTGACCTACCCAAAAATCTTTTAACAATGCATTTAATTAATGGTGAATTCTGAACAATAAGAGTCTGCATTGCATCTTCATCACCATTTTGTGCTTTTTCTATAAGTTTTAGGGTTTCATTGTGATCCATCATAGTGAATCACCCCACAATATTCTTCTGGCTCTTATTAAAGTTTTTCTCCATAACAACCACGACACCACCACCCTCATTATGTTCAAGAGTAACTTTGTCCATGAAGCTTTCCATAACAGTAAAACCCATTCCACTTCTCTCTTCTTCAGGTTTTGATGTGAAAAATGGTTCACGAGCTTTTTCAAAGTCTTCAATTCCAACACCTTTATCAGCAATTGAAATCACAACTTTTGTATCGTATAGTTTTGCATTTAAATATATCCAGCCCTCTTTGTTTGGATAAGCATGAACAACGGCATTAGTAACTGCTTCACTAACTGCTGTTTTGATTTCAGTTAATTCATCAATTGTTGGTGACATTTGAACACAAAAAGATGCAACGGCAGTTCTTGCAAATCCCTCATTAATTGAAATAGCCTTGAAATTCATGTCCATTTCGTTAAGCAAATTCATTCTTTCCTCCTTAACTTATCTTGGGCATAATTTCGAAAAGCCCAGTCATTTTAAAAATTTTTTCTGCATGTGAAGATGGATTGCAAATGTAAATTGGAATTTTTTTATCCTTAAGCTTTTTGTATCTACCAATTAGGACTCCAATTCCAGTGCTATCCATAAATTCTAGTTCAGACAAATCGATAACCACTTGTTCAAATTGTTTGTTCATAAACATTTCATCAAGTGATGTTCTTGTGTAATCAGCTGTATGTTCATCAAGTTCACCACTTAAAAGAACAAACAATGTTTGATTGTGTTCTTTGCATTTAATTTTCATTGGTGCCTCCTTAACCCAAAACAATGTTAGCATAATTTCTCAAGCGAATTTTAAATATGTTTGCTGAAAAAAATGATATTTTGTAGTTTTTTTATTATAAAAAAATCACTAGTTTCAAGATTACTTTGTAGTCTACTTCTTAATAACTAATGATTTTATTTTATTGATAAGAAAACTCATTTAATTTAAAAAACAAATTTATATTATCTTTTGCATTTTTAAATATAGCAATTGATTATTTCCAAATATTTAATTAAAAATGGCACTATTAAGTGCCATTTTTAAAGATTTATTCAGGATTAACCATAAATTCATATTCTCCATAAACATGGTAATATTTGTTAGGTCTAAAAATGTTTGGAGCAAATTCCTTTATTTCATACAAAAGAAGAATTTTTATATATGATGTATAAGGATAGCTGATAGTTATGGTTTGATTATCTTGCAAATTTGCATTGCTCCATGAATTATATACACCGTTTTGTCGTCTAGCATAATATATCTTTCCTGTTCCAACTTTTGCTCCCAAAATAACTCTTGAATCATTTTGATAACAAAATCCATTTGGAAGACTAAGAATATTATCAAATACAATTGAAACAGCACCATTAGAATTATATATTTCTGTTGTTAAATGTTGTGGAATAAGCCTTATTGTTTCTCCAGTTGAATCAGTTGCTCTTAGAGCATATTTTTCGTCATTTAATTCATCTCCCACAACTTGAAAACCGCCACCGCTTGGTTCATGATACGCAGTTATTATTGGATCATAACTTAAATTTGTATATTCCTCACTACATTTAGCAAGGCGTGGTTCTATAACAAACCACATTTGAGATGCATTATCTTTGCTCGTACCACTACTGAAACCAGATGAAGCAACAATTGACAGTGTACTAGCAAACATCAACAAAGCTGAAATTGCAACAAGAAAAACTTTGTTTAACTGCTTTTTTGTTTTCATTTCTATCTCCTTTGAAAATTAAGTAAAACCTAATTTATTAACAGGTGAATTTGTATATTAAAACATCTCTATCGTTTTTCATAAATTTCTAATTTTTTTTGCTTTAAAATGGCACTATTAAGTGCCATTTTCTTGTTAAGCGGGATTATATTGAAATATATATTCTCCACGAACATGATAATATTTATGAGGTCTAAAAATGTTTGGAGCAAACTCTTTTATTTCATATAAAAGCATAATTCTAACAAATGTAGTGTAAGAATAACTTAGTGTAATTGTTTGATCATCTTGTAAATTTGCATTGCTCCATGAGTTATAAACACCATTTTCTGGAATCGCGTAATAAATTTTTCCTGTTCCAACTCTAACTCCGTTCATTATTCTTGAATCATTTTGATAACAAAATCCATCAGGTAGGCTAACAATGTTATCAAATACAATTGAAACTTCACCATTAGAGCCGTATGTACTAGTTGACAGATGCTCTGGAATTAGTCTTACAGTTACTCCAGTTGAATCAGTTGCTCTTAGAGCATATTTTTCATCATTTAATTCATGCGAAATAACTGTAAGACCGCTTGGTTCATGATATGCAGATACTATGCGATCATAATTTAAAATTGTATACTCCTCACTGCATTGAGCAAGGCGTGGCTCTAAACAAAACCACAATTGTGACGAATTATCTTTGCTTTTACCACTACTGAATCCAGATGAAGCAACAATTGAAAGTGTACTAGCAAACATCAACAAAGCTGAAATTGCAACAAGAAAAACTTTGCTTAATTTTTTTGTTTTCATTTCTTTCTCCTTTAAAAAAATAGAATAATTTGAAGTTCTTTATTAGTAACACATTTGAAAAAGTACTTATTTACAAATTCAATGCTGTCCTATTTAAAAACTCCCTTCTAGATTGAAAATCCTCCTTTTATAAAATTTTTCAACTAGCAAATTTTATACAAATATATTATATAACAATAAAAGTATTGTCAACTATAAATTGAATTTTGAACAAAATATATTCTAGAGTGTGATACTTAGATTATTTTAAAAAAACACTATTAAAAAGTGCTGTTTTTGCATTGTTACAAAATGTTATTATTTATAATTTTAAATATGAGTAAAAACAAAATAATTTTTAATTTAAAAGTATTTCGAATTTTTTAGTTTTGTATTTTTATAATGAGTTATTGTTATTTTTAAAAATTGACTTAAAAACTTATCTATGTCTTGTTTTATTTACTCTTTTTCTTGAAAATAAATCAAATTTTGACTAAAATGCATTTGCTTCTAAATTTAATTTTTAAGAATAAGTTGAACCATTGTTTCAACATGTCTTGTTTGCGGAAACATGTCAAAAGGCTGAATAAAAGATAGTTCATAAATTGTATCATATTGTCTTTCAGGATAAATTTTTGCTGAGTTTGTTAAATAAGCAACATCTCTAGCAAGAGTTGCTGGATTGCATGAAATCAAAATAATATTTTTAGGTTTCGAACAAAGCAAACAATCAAGAACAACTTTGTCGCAACCTTTTCTTGGTGGATCACAAATCACCGTTGTATTTTCGTGAAATTCTTTTCCGATTTGTTTAGATAATTTAGGAAGAACTTTTGCTGTATCACCACACAAAGGGAACATATTTTTTATTTCATTTTCCCTTGCAAGATTTTTTGCATTTTCAACAGCTTTTTCAACAATTTCAATTCCATAAACCATTTTACTTTTTTTTGCAAGAATTGCAGAAAGCAATCCTGCTCCAGAATATGCATCAACAACTATATTATTTGGTTCTATTAAATCAAGAACTTTTTGATATATTTTGTTTTGAATATCACTATTAATTTGAAAAAAACTTTGTGGAGATATTTCATGTTTAATTTCAAAAGTTGTTAATCTCTGTGTTTTTTCTCCATAAACAAGTTTGAAATTTTCAGAAAATATTTCACCATATTTTCCTTTGTTAATATTTAAGAATAATGAAAAACTACTAAATTCTTGACTTAAAATTTTAATTAACTTATTTTGGTTTGGAAGAGTATCTTCGGCAATAACAATGGTTAACATAAGAGAATCATCAATCATTCTTGCAACAATATGTTTTATTGTTCCAACTAATGATTTAGGGTTAAAAGCTGAAACCTTTTCTTCTTGCATATATTTTTTAATTGCCAAAATCAATTTTGAAAGCCAATCACAAGTGAGAAAACAGTTATCTATTGCAATAACATTGTGAGAATTATCTTCAAAAAAACCAATATTAATGATTCCTTCATCATTTTGCGAAACTGCCAATTCAATTTTGTTACGATATTTAAAATTTTCTTTACTTTCAATGCAAGGCAAAACAAAAGCATCAATTTTTGCGATGTTTCTAAAAGCATTTTTAACAATATTTTTTTTTATCCTAAGTTGTTCGCCATGAACTATATGCATAAGTTGACAACCGCCACACTGAACAAATTTAGGACATTTCGTTTCTACTCTATTTGGGCTAGGTACAAAAATTTCCTTTAAAAAGGCAATAGCATAGTTGTTTTGAATTTTCTTGATTGTCGCAAGAACAATTTCACCTTTAATGGTTTGCGGAACAAAAATGGTTAAACCATTCAATTTGGCGATTCCTTCACCATTTGAACCATAGTCCACAATTTCCAATTCATAATCTTCATTTATTTTAATCATTTTTCTCTACTTTTGCACAACAAAATTGTGATTTCTTTTATATTTTAAATTAATTCAATTAAAAAAGCAATTCTTATGAATTGCCTTTTATTAGATTTTTTCAATTTCTTTATCTTTTGAATTTTTTAATCTTAATGATTTAGCTCTTGCATATTTGAAGTCTTCGTCTAATAGAGATGAAAAATATTTTTTGTAATCTTCAAAATATTTTTCTCTAAGATTTTCAGGCAAGCACATGAAGACAAATAAATGCCAATTTTCGATTTTTTCTTTAAGAAATGCTTTTCTTTCTTCTAAAAGATAACTTGAACTCTTGCCCACACTTGAACAATATATTGCAAAATCATCAAATTCAACATAATCATTAAATGTGCTTACATTAGAATCATGATTTGTTAAATTTGCAACACAAAAATTTATATCCTTTTTTAATGAGATATTGTATAATTGATGAATGTAATGTGAATCATAGTGATCTTTGTAATTACAAAAAAATTTTTCTATCATTGAATTGTCAATTTTAGGCAAATATTTAAAACTACCACTTCTTGTTCTTATAATCATGATTCACCTCTTTCAAAAATTTTATCACATGTTCACAAATTGTACAAGTATGTTCTTGGTTGATTTAGGAAAAATAAATGAAAGCTACACCAAAAATTATTTATATTTAAAATAGGAGAAAAAAATGAACATTTGGCAAAACTTTAATCCAGACAGAATTAAACCAGAGGATTTTGTTGCATTTATCGAAATTGAAAAAGGTAGCAAAAACAAATACGAACTAGACAAAGAAAGTGGACTTATCATTTTGGATAGAGTTCTTTACACAAGCACTCACTACCCTATGAATTATGGTTTCATTCCACTCACCTACAGTGAAGATAATGATCCACTTGATGTCTTTGTTCTTTGCAGTGAACCAATTGAAAAAATGAGTCTTGTTCGTTGCTATCCAATTGGAGTAATTGAAATGTTAGACAGAAACGAAAATGACACAAAAATAATAGCAATTCCTTTTGGTGATCCTCAATATAACACAACCAATAGCATTGAAGAATTACCAAAACATGTTCTTGATGAATTACAACATTTTTTAACAGTTTATAAACAGCTAGAAAACAAAACAGTTTCTGTCAAAAACATTGGTGGACCAGAAAGAGCAAAAGAAATTATTGTCACTTCAATGAAAATGTTTAATGACAAATTTTCAAAAAACTAGATAAAAACTAAAAACTTAAAGACACTTCTAAAATGGCGAGAAGTGTCTTATTTAATTTTTTAAAAACAATATACAAGGGCAAATTTTATTGCAAAATATATAAACTTTAAAAAATAAGAAAAATTAGCATAAATTAAACTTATATTTTTTATTTCTTAATCAAATTTTTTGTAACAACCACTCAAAGTAAACAAATTTGAATATTTATGCAAATTTTTGTCAATATACAACATTTCATGTATATTTATACATTTTTATGACAAAATGCAAAGTATAAAAAAATATTTGATAAAATCTTTATTTTTCTCTTGACATTTTTATGCCTCTTTGATAGAATACCTAAGTATTTGTTGAGGGAGCTTAGCTCAGCTGGGAGAGCATCTGCCTTACAAGCAGAGGGTCACAGGTTCGATCCCTGTAGCTCCCACCAAATACATTTTTTTAAATGGCACAGCATATATCCTTTTTAGGATGCGGGAGTGGCTCAGTGGTAGAGCGCTGCCTTGCCAAGGCAGATATCGCGAGTTCGAATCTCGTCTTCCGCTCCAATAATTAAAATTAACCCTAGAAATAGGGTTTTTTATTTATTTTTTATTTTTCAAATTAGTTTCGATATCTTAAAATTTTTATAGAGTTTTTATTATTTATATATTTTTTCTAATAAATGTCAATATTATAAAGTTTACATAATTTTAACATAATTTTGCACTCTTCAAATCTTAAAGGAAAAATGCAATAAATATAATTATTAAGCATATAAGATATGTGTAATAAAAGAAACAACATACAAAAGTAATTAAGGAAAAATTGTTGACACAAAATAAATGATATGATATATTTACAAAGCTTAGTTAAAAGTAATTTTTTCAAAAGCAATGGTTCCATAGCCAAGCGGTAAGGCCAAGGTCTGCAAAACCTTCATGCCCCAGTTCAAATCTGGGTGGAACCTCCATTACTACTACTATTCATTTTGCCGTTGTGGCGAAATGGCAGACGCAAGGGACTTAAAATCCCTCGGGGGCAACTCCATGCCGGTTCGAGTCCGGCCATCGGCACCATTGAAATTCGGTTCAATCCCTTAGATTATAAGGACTTGAGCCGTTTTTTATAATTATAAATTTTATTTTTTAAAAAAATAATATAAATTCATCAGCTAAGCTTCAATTTATACTTTAATTACGAATTTTGAATTTGGAATTTAACTAACTTTTTTCAACACACACAAAAAAGTTTTATTTAAATTTAATTGTTAGGTCTTCATCATATTTAAGTTGACGATATTTTACTCCACAAGTATCAAACATTTTTTTTGCAGCAATAGTAAAATTCTTATCCGCATATCTATCATCAAGGTATATTACTTCTTTTACACCAGCTTGTATAAGTAATTTTGCACAATCATTGCAAGGAAAAAGGCTCACATATATGCGTGAATTTTCAAGCTCACAGTTATTACCTTTAAAATTCATGATTGCATTTAATTCTGAATGGCAAACAAATAAATATTTTGATTCTAATGGCAAACCTTCTTTACCCCAAGGAAATTCGCTATCACAAAAAGTATTTGGTGTCCCATTGTAGCCTGTGGATAAAATTCTGTTATTTTTGCTTACGATGCAACTTCCAACTTGCGTGCTTGGATCTTTGCTTCGCATAGCGGACAACTTTGCAATTGCCATGAAATATTTGTCCCATTCAATATAATCTTTTCTTGAGTTATCCATAAAATTTCTCCTAGAATTTGTTGATTATGCTTTTCTAACAACTTTTAATAAATTTATAAATTATTATTTATATAATATATTTTTCTATAAATTTTAGCAAAGCATTTTTAATTATTTTTGATAATTATAAATTATTTTTTCAAATTGATTTAAGTAAAAAGAATATTATAAATTTAATTTAAAATAAAAATAGAATTGTAAAATTTAATTTTATTTGCAAAAAAATATTTCAATACTACCCTATTAAAAAATGGAGTTGTTGAACTCCATTTAAAATAACTATTTTTCTTTAGAAAATTTATTTTTGATAACTTTGTTTTTTGATTTAATATTATTTGATTTTATTATTGCTTTCATTTTACTAAATACTTTTTTACTTGTGTAATTTTTTGCGTCAAATCCAGTTCTTTCTACAGATTCAATAACTTTAAATATAAAATTTTTAGGCTCATCAACATTTTGTTTAATTTCACTAATCAAAGAATTGATAACATCTTTAGTTTCTTTTTTATATTTTTGTATTGTCTCTTCATGTTCAGCAAGCTGTTTTTTGAAAACATCTAATTGTCTATCCAATAAACAAGAAATATCTATATGGTTTTTTCCCAAGCAATTTTTGTTTTTAGTAATTTCTTTTATATTCAATTTTTCTAATTTACTAAGGCATTCAAATTGTCTAATTTTTTCTACTCTAAGAACAAAATCCTTAATTATTTCTTCTGATTTTGTAAGGAGTTCCATTTTAACCAAATTTTGAAATATATCGTTTGAGTTATCCATATAGCCTCCAAAGTTAATATTATTATACAATTGTTATATGGAATTTACAAGAGCAAATTTATCTTTTACTTGCAACTTTTTCTGAAACAATTTTTGCAAAATCTTCTAGTGAAATTCCATTGGCATTTTGATTTCCTCTCATTCTAACAGAAACGGATTTGTTTTTTTGTTCTTCTTCACCTAAAATTACCATGAATGGAACTTTGTTTACTTGTCCTTCACGAATTTTATATCCAATCTTTTCGTTTCTTGAATCAAGTTCAGTTCTGAAGCCAAGAGCTTTAAGTTTGGCTGTTATTTCTTTTGCATATTCATTAAATGCTTCACTAATTGGTGCAACAATTATTTGAGTTGGAGAAATCCAAGCTGGCAAAGCTCCTGCATACTTTTCTAGAAGCAATGCGAGTGTTCTTTCATAACAACCAATTGAAGTTCTATGAATAACATATGGGAATTTCTTCTCACCTTTTTCATCGGTATATGACATTCCAAATCTTTCAGCAAGTTGGAAGTCAATTTGGACAGTAATAATTGTGTCTTCTTTTCCATGAACATTTTTCATTTGAATATCAAGTTTTGGTCCATAGAAAGCTGCTTCACCATCTACTTCTTCATATTCAATTTTTAAATTATTCAAAATTTCTCTCATGCGATTTTGAACATTTTCCCACTCTTCAGCACTGCCAATATATTTGTCTTTGTTGCTAGAATCCCACTTTGAAAATCTATATTTGATATCGTCAGCAAAGCCAAGAACATCAATCATATAATTTGCAAGTTCAACACAACCTTTAAATTCTTCCTCAAGTTGGCTAGGAAGACATGCAATATGTCCTTCAGAAATTGTGAATTGACGAACACGAATAAGTCCATGCATTTCACCACTTGATTCATTTCTGAAAAGAGTGCTTGTTTCATTAAGACGCATTGGAAGATCTCTATAACTTCTTGCTTGAACCAAATAAGCTTGAAATTGGAAAGGACATGTCATTGGACGCAAAGCAAAAACTTCTTTATCTTTTGTTTCCTCACCAAGAATAAACATGTTTTCACGATAATGTTGCCAGTGTCCTGAAATTTTGTATAGATCACTTTTGGCAAGATAAGGAGTTTTTGTGAGTAAATAACCTCTTTTCTCTTCTTCATCTTCAACAAATCTTTCAAGAAGTTGAATTACTTTTGCACCTTTTGGAAGCAAAATTGGAAGTCCTTGTCCAATATAATCAACAGTTGTGAAATATTGAAGTTCTCTTCCGATTTTGTTGTGATCACGAAGTTTTGCTTCTTCAATTTTTGCCTTATATTCATCAAGCTCTTTTTTGTTAGAAAATGCATAAACATATATTCTAGCAAGCATTTTGTTCTTTTCGCTACCTCTCCAATATGCTCCATTTACTCTGTCAAGACTAAATGCAAAGTTTTGAAGTTGACTAGAATTTGCGACATGAGGGCCACGACACAAATCAACAAAATCGTCTCCAAGTTTGTAAGCAGAAATTGTTTCATTTTCTGGTAAGTCATTAATAAGTTCAATTTTAAGTGGTTGAGATGCAAAAAGTTTAAGAGCATCTTCTCTTGAAAGTTCAATTCTTTCAAAAGGTTCATTTGCATTGAGAATTTTTCTCATTTCTTTTTCTATATTTGAAAAATCAGCAGATGTTAGTTTTCCATTAAGATCAAAATCATAATAGAAACCATTTTCAATTGCAGGTCCAATTCCCATCACTACTCCTGGAAAAAGTTTTGCAACTGCTTTAGCAAGCACATGAGACATCGAATGTCTTTGCATCTCTATTTTTTCTTGTTTGTTTTCCATTTTTCCTCCAACCCAGTTTTATTAAAAAAATCCCTGGTAAAATTTAACCAAGGAACAATTAAAATGTTTAAATTTTTTGTTAAGTCTATAGCCAAAACAAAATAATTCATCAATTTTCATTAATAAGCTTAATCAAAATGAAAATCTGAAAACAATTTAATTGTTCCCACAAGGGCGAAATTTCTTCCGCGGTTCCACCTTGATTGCAAGATTATCTTGCCACTTTTTAGTTTTTCAAAAACTGATGAAAATTGATTTGTAAAAGAAGTGGTTTCATGTATGCTTTCATGCATCGCTCACACCTTTGCGACACTCTCTGGAATGATAGTTACATACAACTACTTGTCTTCTTTTTGAAAATTACTTTCCAAAATCTGTTATTATTTTAGTTCAAACCAATATGTATGTCAACTGTTTTGTTCAATAATTTGATTTGATATTTCTTTTGTACAAACAATTCCTTTTTGAATGTTATATTGAATTTTGTTTTCGAATACATGACAAGTTAAGCTTGAACAGTTCAAAAATTCTTTCATTACACCATTAAAAACAATTTGTCTTGGAGCAAGTTCAATCATCTTTTCAAATACTTCATCATTTTTTATTTCTATTTCATTTTCATCATATTGAAGTTTGCATTTTTCACCTTTAGGATAAATTGAAATTTTTCTTGTGGAATATGGTGTGTTTTCAACCAAAAATTCAATTAGGCTTACAAAGCTTGCTTCACACAATTCATTAACAGGATTTTCATTGGCAAGATTGCATACTCTATCCCACTTGGATTTTAAAGAAGAAAGCGAAAATTCAAAAAATGAATTCAAATAAAATTTTTCTGACAGTTCAACTTTTTCCATTACTAGTTCCGTGTCGCAATCATCATCAAACAAAGATAATGCTTTTTTAAAAGCTGATTGTCTTTTGTCTTGAACATTAGAATGAACCAACCTTCGATTTATATAATCTTTTTTGAAATTTTTTACAGCACAAGTTGCAATTGCTCTCTTTAAATGAAGAATTGTTGAAGCCTTGCAATCATCAGTTGAACCAATCAAAATACTAGTTTCAAATTCATTAGAAAAAAGTGAAATAACTGAATTTAATCCTTTAAGCTTATTTTTTAATTCAAGAAAAATATGTTTAATAGATTCTTCATTTTTCTTTGCAGTTACAATGTTGCATTCAAACATGATGAAATTCCTCCGTGCAACATATTTTATGCAAAGACAAAAAAAATACGCAGAATATTTTTGCTAAATTTAATATTAGTGTCAATCTATCAAAATTCTTGTTTTCTTCGACAAAATCAAAATATATTTTTTATTTAACTAAATGTTTAAAAATTCTAACCTAATCAAATTTTCAATATTAAAGTTTAAAAATTTTTAAATTTCGTCACTTATACGGGTAGTAAAAAGCTAAAAAGCCAGACACTTGGTGTCTTAAACCACGAACCACATGGTTCGAATTTTGAATTTTTGTAAAAATCCAACTTTTCTTCGAAAAGCATCCTCATTTCACGCATAAAAAAACACCTTACGGTGATTTTTTTCTGGTGGATGGGGATGGAGCCAGACACATTGTGTCTTAAACCACGAACCACATGGTTCGAATTTTGAATTTTTGTAAAAATTCAACTTTTCTTCGAAAAGCATCCTCATTTCACGCATAAAAAAACACCTCACGGTGATTTTTTTCTGGTGGATGGGGATGGATTCGAACCATCGAAGACAGAGTCGACAGATTTACAGTCTGTTCCCTTTGGCCACTCGGGAACCCATCCAAATGGAGCTGGTGATCGGAATTGAACCAACAACCTACTGATTACAAGTCAGTTGCTCTACCGATTGAGCTACACCAGCATAATATTTGCTTTTCAGCTTATAAGGAATGTTTTTGAAGTTTGAAGTAGGGCTAACTGCCCTAGCTTCTATTTCAATGGTGCCTCAAGACAGAATCGAACTGTCGACACAAGGATTTTCAGTCCTTTGCTCTACCGACTGAGCTATCGAGGCAAATGGCGATCTGGAAGAGACTTGAACTCTCGACCTCTAGCGTGACAGGCTAGCGCTCTAACCAACTGAGCTACCAGACCAAAACAATTGTCATTACAAGCAAATAAGCAAAATTGGTGGGCCTTCAGGGACTCGAACCCCGGACCAACCGGTTATGAGCCGGCCGCTCTAACCAACTGAGCTAAAGGCCCGCAATAATGGTCGGGGTGAAGAGACTTGAACTCCCGGCCCCATGGTCCCAAACCACGTGCGCTACCAACTGCGCTACACCCCGTCATCGATTGCTGACTCCGATAATATAAACTAAAACGATACAATTGTCAACAACTTTTTGTAAAAAGATTTTAAAAAAAATGTTACTGAATTCAAAATCATATCTTAGGCGTAAAATAAGATAAATACGCTTATTTTATTATATAAAAAATGTTTAATAAAATTGTATAAACTTTATTTGTAAAACAATTTGCAAAGTCATCTTGCAAAAGATTAAACATGTCAAAATATAATCACTCATTATTCTTTGTTATTTATCAAATTCAATTTTTATGAGATTTGAATAACTGATATATTAAATCATATTTTTCGCTTAGTTGTTTAATAATAAGGCTCAATGGCTACATTTTTTTCATTTTTAGAAAAAAATGTTAATTTGCCTTTTTCATTTTTATTACTTTATTTTCATCAGTATCTTTTGTTTTGGCTTTTTTCTTTGTAGATAAATCCAAGCTCTTTTTTAAAGCGTCCATAAGATTAATAATCTTGTTTTCTCCACCTTTGTCCAGTGATACTATTTCTTTTCCATTTATCTTGGTTTGAATGGCTTCGGATAACCTTTCTTTATATTCGTCCTTATATTTTTCTGGTTCAAAATTGGCTGATAAATTATCTATCAAGGTTGTTGCCATTTTTAATTCTTTTTCACTAACCACTGATAAAATTTGCTTTGCAGGATTTTGTTGAATTTCTTCATAAAAAAACATATTATTCAATATCATTTGTCCATTCATTACTCTAACAGCAACAAGAGTTTCTTTGCTACCAAGCATTGTTTTTGCAATTCCTACTTTGTTTTCTTTTTCCATTGCATCTTTTAAAAGAGCGAACGCTTTATCTGCTCCGCCTTCAGGCACAATGTAATAAGCTTTATCATAGTAAATCGGATCAATTTCTTTCAAATCAACAAACTCTTCAATGGCAATCGTTTTATCTTTATTTGTTTTTAATTTTTCAAAATCATTGTCATCAAAAATTATATACTTGTCTTTTTCATATTCATAACCTTTAACAATTTCATCTTGCCTAACTTCCCTATCATCACAATCAACACAAGTTTTTTTGTATTGAACTCTGGAGTTCGTTTTTTTATCTATCATATTAAAACCAATATCATTGTTTTTAACAGCGGCAAATAATTTTATGGGAATATAGACAAGACCAAAACTTATTGAACTTTTGTAGCTGAATGCCATAACTCACCTCTAATAATACATATTATTGGCAAATTTAACTTCAATTATAATTAATATTCAAAAAAATGCTTAAACACAATCAAATTTTTTTGTGTTATTGCCTATGGTGATTTTTTTAACAATTTCAAACATATCTTCTCTTGTTTTATTTAAACAATTAACAAGAAAAACATTTTTATAGTCTTTTAATCTATTAAAAGATTCAAGATAGTGCTTTTGAGTTTCAATAGCCTTTTTGTCATACTCAGAAATTCTTTCTCTTGAGCAGATTCTTTTCCACATTTCATTTTCATCAGACATATAAATTACTACAATCTTTTGATTTGGGTTGGATTTAACAAACTTCTCAATAATTTCATTTCTTTTTGATTGAAGCATTTCATCAGACATAATTTTAGAAATATTTTCTACGCATCTATCTTTAACAATTATTCCTTGTTGTGCTAAACTCGTAGCAATTGTTGTTTTTCCAACGCCATCAGCGCCTTCAATAATTGTATCAGAAAAAACAAGGCTTCCATTTAAAATATTTTCTATTTTAAAAAGAGGATTTTTTGTCACATCAACAAGGTCATCATAGATAAAAATGTTAGAATCAATTGGAATATAAATAAGTTTAATTTTGTCATTAATATTTAAAATGCGACATTCTTTATATAAATCGATTTTTATAGTATTTTTTTTACCATTCCAAACAATTTCTTTCAATTCTGAACTAACATAATTTTTATCTAAAACAAATCTTTTATACAAAACATCTTTGAGAGTAATATAAACATTTTCTTTTATCATATATTCTCCTTGATATTATATTAGATATATTATAAAATATTGTCAATATTATTTATACAAAATGCTTTGTGAGGTAACATGAACCCTATTAAAATTATTAATAAGTTTATAAAAATTATGAATTATGAAAATGATTATCAAGTTTTTGGTGTAATATTTTATGGTAGTTATGCTAATGGACTTAATAATAAATGGTCTGATTTAGATTTGCATATTTTAACAAAAAGAAATGAGCATATTCAGGGAAGAATGGTCGTTGATGGTATAGAAATTGAATATTATGAAAGGCCTTACGATGACATTTTAAATATGCTAGAAAATGATCTAAAGAAAAATAGCACTGTTATCGTTTCAATGCTAGGATATGGCAATATTATATTAGACAAAGATGGCTCTATTGCGAAATTACAAAAACAAATAATTGAAAAATATTTATCTTATGTTCCATTCAAACTTTCAGAAGAAAAAGCACAAGCAGAAGCCTTTTCGGTTCTAATAAGCATGGAAAGGTTGGAACATTTTGCAATTGATAAAGATCCATATTTCAATGAATTTTACTATCTAACTTTGGATAAAATACGACGCTTTTACCAAGATTACAGAGGTTTTAGTAGTGATATTTCTACTTCAAAAGTTTACAAGTTTTATACAATACCAAAATACAGTATGAACAAATTTAAAATTTTACCAGAAACCAAATTTATAGAATTATATAATTTAGCAGTAATAAACAACGAAGATTTTTTAAACAAATTCGAATCAATTAATAATTTATTTAAATATAGTATTAAAGATTTTTCATTTAATTTACAAAATGTCAGATTGAAAATCAAATGACAAAAGGGGTGAATATGTACACCTTGCCAAAAAATGAATATCGAATATCAATAACTTCAGCATGTAATATGAAATGTATTTATTGCCATAATGAAGGAAATACAAATATAAGCTCTCTTAGTAAAGATGATATTGATTTGTTATTGAAAAATTCTTATGATATTGGATTAAAATCAGTTCGGATTACTGGTGGAGAACCCACACTGCACAAACAACTTGCAGAAATTTGTGATTTAATAAAAAATAAATATCATTTGCAAGTTGGTTTAAACACAAACGCTATTGAAAAAGATAAAATTGTTTATCTTGCTAAAAAAAAATTAATTGATAGAATTGTTGTTGGAATTGATTATTTTGATGCAATTGTGTCAAAAAATTCCCCTATTGGAGAAAAATCCACAAAAATATTAAGCAATATTTTAGAAATCAAAAAATATTGCCCTGATACTGCTATTTCTTGCGTGTATGATGGAAATTTAGATAATATTGATAAAATGGTTAATTGGGCATTAACTAACCATATAAGAATAAAAATTTTAGAAATAGTGGGGAAAGAATTTGCAGAAGCCTCGACCAAAGTTTACATTGATATGAGAGATTATATTTCTAAAAAATATAATTTAGATTTACAAACTAGCGAAAAATATTATTATCAACTACAAGGTTTTATCAATGGTGAAAGAGTTGTTTCATTTTTCCATTCAATTCATCGACTTCATCAATGCGATTTATGCAAAAAAATGCACATTAGAATAACGAGCGATGGTAAATTTAATGGATGCATGTTTTTAAATTATAAGCGCACTGATTTTAGAATTGGCAATGTTAGACAAAATATTTTAGATTATTTTGAATATCATTTCAATATTAAATCTAAAAGCATTGAAAAAGAAATTAATTAAAACTTATAATAAATGTTTTATTTAGTTTGTATTTTATAAAATTTATGCATTTATCTAAGATAAGTGGTTTTTACTAGTAATTTTAGCTTTTTTCTAGATTCTAAATTTCTGCAATTTTTAAAAATTACTTTAATTATTTTTTAAACTATTATAAATTTTTTGCATTGTAACAGCGTCTATAGCCATTTTCCCCTTGCATTCACAAATGATACTAGGTGTTAGCCTAAGTTCAATAATTGCTTCAGCAAGCGGTTCAAAAGGTGGTCCATATAAGTTGTCTTCAAGAGTTAAGTGTTTAAGCTCTCCCTTAGGTCCATATTGTATTTTTGAAAAATGAATATGACAATTTTTAACTTTTTCTTCATCTAAATTGTTGAGAGCCTTTTCAAAAATAGCTTCATAATCTTGTTTTGTTTTTAATGAACCTTGTCCAATGCAATTAATGTGCCCAAAATCAAAAGTTGGAACAAGATTTTTTCCCTTTTTACAAAACTCAACAATTTCATCGACAGTGCCAATTTGTACATTTTTCCCCATGGTTTCAGGACAAATATACAAATCTGACAATCCTTTTTCTTCAACTTTTTCGAGAAGAATATCAAGGTTACGCATTATCCCTTCAAATGCTTCTTCCCTTCTTTGTCTTCCTGTTGAACCCATGTGAACAACACAATTTTTTCCACCAAAAATTTTTAGTTTTTCAAGGCTTTTCGTAACATACATAAATGATTTTTCAACAAGTTCAGGTTCAACACTTGCAAAATTAATATAGTATGGAGCATGAACACTCATCTCAATACCATATTTTTTTGCTTCTTCACCAATAAGCCTAGCATTAGCATCTGAAATATTTATCCCACTTCCAAAACTATATTCAAACAAATTTAGTCCCAAATTTGCAATCCATTTTGGAGCTTGAAGAGATGAAGTGTTTCCTTCATCATAGAACAATTGATCATTTCCTGCTGGTCCAAATTTTGTTTCAGACATTTAGTTCTCCCCAAAAAAAGTTTTTACTTTTAGTGTCTTATTTTTTATGGTTGCTAACACAAATAGCTTGCCATGATATGAAACTTTATAATCGCCATCAACAACATTTTGCAATGTTACAATTTTTCCATCAATAATATTTTTATGTGTAATTTCGTCAATTTCTATTAATTCTTCATCAAAAACATCTAGAGTTGGAACAACTTTGTAATCGCCTTTTTCAATTTGTTCCATTGTATAAGTATCTGAAATATCAAATTTTCCACATTTTGTTCTAATTATACAAACCATTGTTGCACAAGAAGAGCAAAGTGATGCTAAATCACGGCACAAAGAACGAATATATGTTCCTGCTGAACATTCAATTTCAAACAAATATAAGTTTTCTTCAAGTTTTTTTATAAGCTCAAATCTAAAAATTTCAATAGTGCATGGTTTAAGTTCAACGATTTCTCCATTTCTTGCATAATCTGATGCTCTTTGTCCTGCAATTTTTTTTGCTGAAAAACTAGGCGGTAATTGTTCAATTACTCCTTTTAGTTTTTGCATCTCAAAAAGTATCCTTTCTTCAGAAATTATTGTTTCATCTCTTTTAACAATTTCCCCATCAGGGTCAAGAGTTGTTGTTTCAACACCAAATCTGAAAATTGAACGATAAATTTTTCGTTTTTTGAGAAACAAATCAAAAATGCGTGTAGCTTTTCCAACCGCAATTGGAAGAACTCCTGCCCCAAGAGAATCAAGTGTGCCAAGATGCCCCGCTTTATTTGCACAAACCGCTCTTCGCACCTTAGAAACACATTTTGTACTGTTTTCAAGTGGTGCTTTGCAAAGCAAAATTACACCGTTTATTTCCACTTATTTATTTCCTTTTCGCATTCATTAAAAATTTTTGCTAAAATGTTTTTATAGCCTCCAACCAAACTGCAACCACTTGCATTTTTATGACCACCACCGCCAAGATTTTTGGCAATTGAACCAACATCTATATACGGTAGACTTCTAAAACTTACTTTATAAATGTTATTATCACTTTCGCAAATAAATATATTAATCAAAACGCCCTCTACCATTCCGTTAACATTAATAATAAAACTTGTGTCCTGTTCATTTGCTCCAAGTTCCACAAGTGTTGATTTTCTTATGCAAGATAAACATACCTTATTGTTAAGAACAAATGTGCTGTCAGCCATTGATTTTTTCCAAAGTAAAAATTCTTTCTGGCTTCTTTTTTTAAAAAGGGAATATGTTATTTCTTTAAAATTTGGGCAAAATTCAGCAATTTTACTTGCGACAGCTAAGCTTCTAGGAGTTGTGTTTCCATTGCAAAAACCACCTGTATCAGAAAAAATTCCACCAAACAAAGCAGATGCAATGTTTGAATCAATTTCAACACCAAGTATTTTTATTAAATCATAAATAATTTCACAACAAGAAGCACTTTGGGGCTCAACATAATTAATTTTTCCAAAAAGAGTGTTTGTTGGGTGATGATCAATTACAACTGAATTTTCTGCTTTTAAAAAATCTGTAGAATATTTGCCTATTCTATCAGCTGAAGCTGAATCCATTGATAAATACAAGTCATATTTTTCAGCTATATCATCAGAAGAAATTTCGTTTATATTAGCAAGGTGATCATACTTTGGTGGCACTTTAAGATCACAAAACATTTTTGCAGATATGTTTAATTTTTTTAATACAAAAAAAAGTGCACACAAGCAACCCAGCCCATCTGCATCAGGGCTGACATGCGTGAAAAGTGCAACTTTTTTTGAAGATAAAATTGCTTTTGCAATTTGATTCATTCATCTACTCCAATATCATCATTTTTATTTTCTTTTGGAATGTTGAGTTTGCTAAGAATATCATTGATTCTTATGCTATGAGCATAGCCTTCATCAATTTCAAAATTTAATTCTGGGGTTATTCTTAATCTAACAGAAGAAGCTAGTTCATGCCTAATAAACCCTTTACTCTTTTTAAGAATTGCCAAGATATCTTTTTGAACATTTGGTTCTGCCAAAACACCAACTTTAACTTTGCAATGCGACAAGTCTGAAGTTGTGTTAACTTCAGAAATTGTCATCAAACTTGTAAGTCTTGGATCATTAAGTTTTTCTGAAACAATAATGCTCAAAGCTTTCTTAATTTCGCTATTAATTCTTTGAATTCTTATGTCTTCCATCAGCTCTCCTTATTTGTTTTTAATTGGAACTTTTGAATATGCTTCAATTATATCACCAACTTTGTAATCTGAGAATGAACTAAGTTTAATTCCACATTCAAATCCAGTTGCAACTTCAGCTTTATCATCTTTAAGAATTTTGAGAGTGTCAATTTCTGAATCAGTAACAACATTTCCATCTCTAATAATTCTTGCTCTTGCGTGTCTTTTAATAACACCATCTTTAACATAAGAACCTGCAATTGTTCCACTGCTAGAAAGCTTGAATACTGCCTTAATTTCAGCATGCCCAATTGTTACATCTTCATACTTAATTGTGAGCATTCCTTTAATTGCTTCTGTGATGTCATCGACTGCAACATATATAACATTGTAATCTTTAATTTCAACACCAAGGTTTTCAGCAAGTGTGTGAATTTTACTTGGAGTTTTTATGTTGAAAGCAATAATTTTTGCTGAAGATGCTTGTGCAAGGAGCACATCAGATTCAGTAACTTGACCTGCACCACTGTGAATGCAATTTACTCTAACTTCATCATTATGAATTGCGGTAAGAGATTGAACAAGAACTTCAACTGAACCTTGAACATCGGCTTTGATTATTATATTAAGATTTTTAAGCTTTCCTTCGTTAACTTTTGCCATAAAGTCATCAATGCTAACTCCAGATGTTGTTTTTGATTTTTCAACTTTAATCTTGCTCTTTCGTTCATCAATAACTGCTTTAGAAAGTTTTTCATCAACTGCAAAAACTTGATCACCAGCATTTGGAACATCAGCCAAACCAAGAATTGAAACAGGCATAGATGGTCCAGCACTTTTAACTGAAGAACCCTTGTCATTAAACATTGCCTTAACTTTTCCAATTGTCAAGCCACACACAAGTGTGTCACCAATTTTAAGAGTTCCGTTTTGAACAAGAATTGTTGCAACAGGACCTCTATTTTTGTCAAGTTGAGCTTCAATAACACTTCCAACAGCCAAACGATTGACACTTGCTGTAGGATTTTGAATTTCAGCGACAAGAATAACCATTTCAAGAAGTTTATCAATACCAACACCAGCTTTGGCTGAAATTGGAACAATAACAGTATCTCCGCCCCATTCTTCTGGCATAACTCCGTTTTCGGCAAGTTGTTGCTTGATTCTTTCAGGGTTTGCATCTGGTTTGTCAATTTTGTTTAGAGCAACAATCATAGGAACATTTGCTGCCTTAATTATGTTAATAGCTTCTTTTGTTTGAGGCATAACACCATCATCTGCCGCAACAACCAAAATTGCAACATCGGTAATTTTTGCTCCACGAGCACGCATTGCACTGAACGCAGCATGTCCTGGAGTGTCTATAAATGTAATCATTTTGCTGTTATAAGTGATTGAATAAGCACCGATATGTTGAGTGATTCCACCAGCTTCCCCAGTAACAACATTTGTTTTACGAATTGCATCAAGAAGACTTGTTTTTCCATGATCAACATGTCCCATAACTGTAACCACAGGTGGACGAGAAATAAGACCTTGCTCCTCTTCTTCGGTGTTCTTTGTTACATCAATAAGTTTTTCTTCAAAACTTTGTTCAAGTTTTTGTTCAAGTGTTATTCCAAGTTCAGTTGAAACAAGTTCAGCTGTTCCAAAATCAACATTGGAATTAATGGTTGCCATAACACCCAAAATCATAAGTTTTTTAATAATTTCTGCAACTGGTTTGCCAATTTTTTCTGACAATTCTTTAACAGAAATAACCTCTGTCGTTATAATAGCTTTTTCAACTGCTGGAGCAACAAAAGTTTCAATTTCACGATTTTTCTTTGATTTTAAAAGCTTTCTTGAACCCATTCTTTCTTCATCTAAGTCAAATCTTTCATCAACAACATAGCCCTTTCTGATAAGAGCTTTTTTGTTTGTTAGTTTTTTATCTTCAAAAATTCTTGATGGATTTTTGTTTTTGTTGCCAACTGTTCTTTCTGGAGCAGCAAGAACTTCTGCTTTTTCTGTTGGAGCAAAAGATTTAAAAGAATTGCCTTTGCTTGCAACAAATGAATTATTGTAATTTCTTGGTCCTCTTTGTTGTCCATTCAAATTTGTACTTGTTCCAGAATATGGAGGACGAGAATAATTGTTATTAAATGGAGGTCGTGGTCCAAAATTATTTGAACGAGGAACATAATTTGGATTAGGTCTAGAACCTTGATAATTTGGATTTCTGTATGTAGCAGTTCCTGTAGGAGTTCCACTTGTGGTTGTTCCTACCTGATTTGTGTTTGGCCTGAATCCATTTGTGTTTGTGTTTGGTCTAAAACCATTTGAGTTTGTGTTAGGTCTAAATCCATTATTATTTGAATTTGGTCTAAATCCGTTTGGTCTTGTACCTGTTTTGTCATCAAAGGAACGATTTGGTGTGAAATTTGGTCTAGGTTGAAAAGATCTGTTATTATCTGAAAATGTGTTTGACTTTGGAGCATCAGTTCGTGAAACTGGTCTTGCTACTGGCTTTGAACTCTTTTCAGAAAATTGTTCTTTAAAAATATGTACATCATCTGGTACTTTTGGGACAACTGTTTTAACTTCAACTGTCTTTTGATCTTTAACTTCTGGAAGTGAATTATTGGCTACAATTTCAATTTTTGAAGAAACTGGAGCTGCAACTTGTTCTGCGGCTTTATTCTTTCTTTCTTGCAAAGATTTCATTAATCTTTCTTGCTCTTCACGAAGTGTTCTTGTTTCACGCAAGATTGATTGAATAACCCCTCCTGTTTGGAGAGAATGAATGCTCTTCAAGAATTTAAGCTCTTTTTGTTCTTTGTTTTTTTGTTCGTTAGTTGTCAATTTTCACCTCTTAAAATCTTTCCTATGGAGGAAGCTATACCTAAGTTGTTTATGCCCACAATTTTGCAATTATCAATTTTTATTAATTTTTCTAATGATTCTGTTTCTAATAGTTCTGCACCAAATTTTTCTGAATAATACTTTGATTCTTTTTTTAGGTTATCACTTGCTGAAGAACAAATCAATATCAAATTACATTTTCCTACATGTTTTTTTATGTTATCAAGTCCAATAACAGCAAATTTACCCTTACGAGCGATTGATAAAAGTCCACTAAGACGATTGTTTATTTCCATTTTTAGCCACCTCAAGAACTTTATTGTATACATCTTCATTAATTTGACAAGAAAATGCACGATTTAATGATTTATTTTTCTTAAGTTTGTTTAGACATTCATCATTTTTACAAACCCATGCACCTCTTCCACTTGCCTTGCCAGCTAAGTCAACGCAAACATTTCCTTCTGAATTTTTAACAACTCTAACAAGGTCAGATTTGTTAAACATTTTTCTGCAAACGACACACATTCTTTGTGGAACCAATTTTTCTATCACTCTGTTATATCCTCGAATTCATCAAAATTAACTTCATTATTTTCATCTATTTCAGTAATTTCGTATTCTTCTTGTGCTTTGGCATTTTGTTCTTCTTTTACTGTGGATTCTGTTTTAACATCAATCTTCCAACCTGTAAGTCTTGCTGCAAGTCTAACATTTTGTCCACCTCTTCCAATTGCCAAACTAAGTTTGTCATCAGGAACGATTACTCTGCTTGCCTTAAGGCTATCATTTGTTTCAACACTTAAAACCTTAACTGGACTAAGAGCTGAAGCAATGTATTCGAGTGGATCTGTTGAATATTGAACCAAATCAATCTTTTCATTTCCAAGCTCAGCCATAACTGCTGAAAGTCGAGAACCTTTAACACCAAGGCATGCACCAATTGCATCAACATTTGGCTTGTCAGAGAAAACTGCAATTTTGGTTCTGTTTCCAGGATCTCTAACAATGTTTTTAATTTGAACTTCACCATTAGCAATTTCTGGAATTTCAAGTTCAAAAAGTTTTTTAACGAAACCGATATGGCTTCTTGAAACTTGAACAGATGTTCCTCTGAAAGAATCAGTAATTTTTTTAACATAAACTCTGATTTTATCACCAACATCAAATCTTTCATTAGGTATTTGATCATTTGTCATCATTGCGCCTTCAGTTGTTGAACCGGGAATGGAAACAAAAATTGTTCCATTATCAATTCTTTTTACGATTGAAGTAAGAAGCGCATCTTCTTTTTCAGCAAGTTCAGAAAGTGATCTTTGTCTTTCAATTTCTTTAATCTTTTGCATAACAACTTGTTTTGCAGTTTGAGCAGCAATTCTTCCAAAATCTTTTGTGCTTTCTTCAGCTTGAACAATGTCGCCAATAGCTGCTGATTTTTTGTCTTTTTGAGCATCTTCTAAAGAAATTTCCTTGTCTTCATCTTCAACTGTTTCAACAACAGTTTTATATGAGAAAATACGAATTGCACTTTTGTCTGGATAAAGTTTTACAAGAGCACTTTTAGCTTCACCATAAGTTTTCTTGTAAGCTGCAGTAAGTGCACTTTCAAGAGTTTGTAGAAAAATTTCTTTATTAATTTTCTTTTCTACTTCCAAATCTTCAAGAGCTGCGAAAAAATCTTTGTTTATCATGAATATTCTCCTAAAATTTTATTACCGGCAAAATTATTGCAACAGTTTTAAGGTCTAATGTAATTTTTTGTTTTCCTGAAATGATTGAAACATTATTTTCATTCATTTCTTCAAGATTACCAACAAAAATCTTTTTTCCATTTTGAGGAGCAAAAAGTTTAATTTCAACTTCTTTGCCTTTGTTTCTTAAAAAGTCTTTTTGATTTTTGATTGGTCTATCTAACCCAGGGGAAGAAACATTTAGTGTGTAAGGCACATCATCAGTTGGATTCAATTCATCTAATGGTTCATTAATTGCATTGTGAACTTTTTCACAATCTTCAATTTTGATTCCATTTGGATTATCAATCACAATTGTAAGATTTTGACCATTTTGTTTTTTTGCAAATTCAATGTCAACAATTTCATAACCAAGTGATTCTACAATTGGTGTAATCAATTTTTGAACAAGGTCAATTGTTTTACTAGCCAAATTTCCCCCTTTACTACAACAGAAGTGGGCATATTTTCTGCCCACTTCACGATAAGTATTAATTATATATAACACACTTTTAACAATAAATCAACTATTTTTTAGCATTTTTTCACAAAGTAAAACAATGATTTTTCTCTTGATTTTGCTTACTATAGCACATCGCAAAAATTTTAGACAATTCATATTTTTAAATGCAATTTTTAAGAGAACTTTCCATTGTTTACTAAACGACTTGCTGATTTAACACAACCAAAACTTCAGCAGTTGCAATCGCATCAAACAAAGCCCTATGAGCATTTGTGAGCTCAATTTTAAGCTCTTTCACAATTGTTCCAAGCTTGTAGTTTGAAAGAGTTAATTTGCTTTTGGTAAAAGCAAGAGTGTCAAGCTTTTCATTATCAAAAGTAATGCCAAATTTTCTTCCTGCATTTTGGATAAATTTGATATCAAAATTTAAGTTGTGAGCAACCAAAACTGAACCAGCAGAAAAAAGTGCAAAATCTTTAATGGCATCATCAATTTTTGGAGCATTTTTAACCATAAAATTGTTTATTCCATTAATTTCAGTAATTTCTTTAGAAATGGGATTTTTGGGACAAACAAGAGTTTGAAATGTTTCACAAATTTTGCCATTGACAATTTTTGCTGCACCAATTTCAATAATTTCATCTTTGTCACCATTTAGTCCAGTTGTTTCGCAGTCAAAAACAACAAATGTGCTGTTTTTTAAGTAATCATTTGCAATTTTTTTACGACTAAAAATGTCAACTTGTTTGTTTGAAATATATGGCTTTGGAAAAGCTACAGAATATTGATGAGAACTTAAACAAAAACAGTTAGCTTCTTGCTTTTCGACTTTTTTTAAAGTACAAAATGAAATTTCATTAACAACACAAGAGGATTTTCCATCTTCAACATTAACATTTGCGTTAACCAAAATTGAACAACCCTCAATAATTTTTGAAAGTTTTCTTTCATTTGATTTTGGACAAAAATAAACGCATCTTATTTTACTGCTTGGATCTTTTAAGGTGAAACTAATATATTTTTTTTGAGGGAACTGCCCTTCGCTATTCTTTTTACCTTTTTTTGCAGTAAATGATTTTTCTTGCAAGTTTTCAACTGTGCCTGCAAGGATAACTCTTGATTTACTCGCTGAAATGTTTTGAATAAACTCAGGTTTTGGTGTGATATTGTTTCCAATTAAAGCAATTGGGTCAACAACTTCATATCTTGGAATTTTTGTTTGATTTGTTGAAGAAGAAAATTCGTTTGCCAAAACACCTTGTCTATTGTGCGAAATATTTTCTGATATTTCATCTTTTTTTATTAGCTTTGGCTCAATTTTGAATTCTCCACAAAAATTTTCATTCAAAAAGTCAATTATGGGTACAAATAGATTTTTTTCATTAAAAAAAGAGAATTGCTGTTTGTTAAGTGCAATTTTAACATTTAAAAAGCCACCAAATCTTTCTGTTTTTATGTCATTTTCACTTATGCAAGTTGCAAAAGAAGCAAAACTTGTTTTTAAAAAACTTAAAATTTTGCTTGCAACAATTGACTGATCCAAAAAACTTTTTTTAAATGCAACCTTTAGTTTTATACTTTTTAAATCAAAAAGACTTTTTAAAAATTCTTGAATTTCATTTTCTTCGTTCTCTTTTATTTCTGAAATGGTTTCAGGAAACATAAGAACAACAGTACATAAATTTTCATTTTCATCAAATTTAACTTCAAGAAGTTTTAAAAAAGAATATTTTCCATTAAATTTGCTTTGAAGTTCTTTTGTTATATTTTCCATATTAGCCTCAAACAAACAATTTAATTATGTCAACAGCAAACACAAAAATTATTAGGAAAACAAAACCTCCAAAATGAATGTATGCTTCAACATTTCTGTTTAATGGCTTGCCTCTAACCCATTCTATTTCTGTAAATAACATTCTCATTCCATCAAGAGCTGGAAATGGTATCAAATTGAAAACTCCAAGATTAATTGCAATAAGAGGAAGAAGCAACATAAAATTTGCAAAGGACTTGCTTGAAACATCAGCAATCATTCCAATTGTTGAAATTGGACCGCCAACTTCAGTTAACGAAACCCTGAAAGTAATTAAAAGCCAGAAGAATTTCAAAATTACCCATGCCCAACCAAATACAAATGGAATTGTGTTTCCAAGTGCTTCAAAAAATGGCTGTGGATAATTTTCAAAAGAAATATTGAGCATATAAGAAGTTGTGCTAACACCTTCAACTGTTGAAATAACAGCTTTGAAAAGGACTGGCACTTCAATAAATTCTCCATCTCTTTTGATTGTTAGAATAACTTCAGTTGTTTCATCATGAGTCGCTCTGGACAAGAGATCACTAAGTCTGTTGTCATTAGCAAAATAAATGTCAGTGCCGTTTACTTTGTAAACTATGTCACCTGTTTGAATTACACCATAGTTTTGGGAATCAACTGGAACTGCACTTACTCTCATAATATCGTATCCATATGAAACAAGAAAAATAAAAGCAAAAATCAAAGCTGAAACAATATTGAAAAAGCCACCTGCAAACTGAACCAAGAGCCTTTTCCAAGGTTTTTGGTTATTAAAAGCAAGGGGGTTGTTTTTTAATTCTTCATCTTCACCTTCAAAAACGCACATTCCGCCTAATGGAAAAAGACGGATTGAAATTTTTTCGCCTCTTTTGTTAATTTTGCTCCAAAGAATTTTTCCAAATCCAATAGCAAATTCATTAATTTTAAAACCTAATTTTCTTGCAACCAAATAATGTCCAAGTTCATGAATTGTAACCATGAGCATAAGAACCAAAATGGCAACAACTATGTAGAAAAGACTAGAAAGAATATTTGCATTTAAAAGTGAAAAACTCACCGATAGTACCTCCGATTACATCAAAATCAAAATGAAAAAGACAAGAACAATTGGTGCACAGAAAATTTGGCTGTCATATCTATCCAAAAACCCACCATGTCCTGGTAAAAAATTTCCGCTATCTTTAATTTTAGCTTTTCTTTTTAAGAAGCTTTCAAAGAAATCACCTACGGCACAAAAAATTGAACCAATAAATGCAAGTAATGCAATGTGGAAAACTGAAAAATTCAATGCACTAAAAGCAGATGAAAAGGATTTTGTTGCGTTTAAAATCAAAAAAATAACTGATATTAAAAGCACTGTACAAACTGTTCCACCAACAAAACCTGCAACTGTTTTTTTAGGGCTTATCAATGGAGCAATTTTTGGTCCTTTAAAAAGCATGCCTGAAAGAAGTGCAAATGTGTCAGCAAAAATTGGAATAAGAAATGCAATGAGTAACACAAAGAAAGACAAATTGTTTCCTGTGAAATTTTCGACTCCAGGAAGTCCATCACCAAAATTTTGAATCATGCTTAAGAACAAAATAGACAAAAGTGGTAATGAAGGATAAATCATTCCAATACATGTGTTGAATGCTTTTTTAAGTGCAAAAACAGTATATTTTGACTTTTCTTTTCTAAGTTTAATTTCTTCTTTAAGCTGTTTTTTGAAAAATAAAGAAATCAAAAATGTTAAAACAAACAAACTTATAAGTAAAACTGCTTGCCAAACTAAACATTGCAAAATGCTCTGTTCTTTATACACGCAATAAACAAGCACAAAATATGCCATTGATGGGTAAGTCCCCATAACTGTTAAATAGTTTGGCTTGTTCATTTTTGAAAGAATTTTTGATGTTTCAGTTGCACACAAAATCATTATTACTGCAATGATAACTTCAAAAATAAAAGGTGTTGCCAACCTTGATACAAACATCAAAATTAAAACGGCTAAAATGCCAATGCTTGTAAGTGTTCTTTGTTTCATTTCTTTTTCTCCTGTTTTTTAATATTACCATATCGTCTATCTCGTTTTGAATATGCTTTTATGGCACTAAAAAGGTCTTTTTCTGAAAAATCTGGCCATAGCCTTTTTGGAAACAACAATTCAGAATATGCACTTTGAAAAAGCATAAAATTGCTGAGTCTTTGCTCTCCACTTGCCCTAATAATCAAATCTGGATTAGTTAAACCATTTGTTTGAAGTTTCAATTCAAAATCTTGTAAAGTAACATTTTTTCTTCCTTCTTCAAGAAGTGAATTCACGGCCATAAGTATATCATCTCTTCCACCATAATTCAAAGCGATATTAACAATTAGTCCATCACATTTTTTTGTTTTTTCAATTGTTTCATAAAGAACTTTTTGAAACTTTTCAGAAAACTTGCTCAAATTGCCAATTGTTGTAAACCTTACATTTTTTTTAACAAAATCTTCAATAGCACTGCCCGTATATTCTTCAACAAGATTTAAAATGTAATCAACTTCTTCTTTATCTCTGTTCCAATTTTCTGTTGAAAAAGCAAAAAGACTTAATGTTTTAATGCCAAATTTAATGGCTGAATCAATAATTCGTTTAATTGCCTCAACACCTTGTTTGTGCCCATCAGTACGAGGTCTGTTTCGTTTTGTTGCCCATCTACCATTGCCGTCCATAATGATTGCAACATGCGAAGGAACAACAATTTTTGCTTTATTGACAAAACACATTTTCACCTACCCAAATTCAAAACAAACCACGAGCAAGTGAGGTGTAATATTTCATCTTGCTTTTTAACCTTAGTAACAACAATCGTTCCATTTGGAATTTCTTTGCCTGTGATTTCAACACAAAACTTGGCATCACCAATGATTTTTTTTGCCATATCAAGCGGAAATCCAATTAAATTATTTAAATCAATCAAACTGACATTATTTCCTTTTCTTTTGCATCACTAAGTTCATCGGCGACAATATTTGCTGCATCAACAATTTTTTGAACTTCTTTTTCTATTGAAGCATAGTCATCTTCAGAAATTTCACCGTCTTTTTTGAGTTGTTTGCACATGTCAAGACAATCTCTTCTTGCATTTCTGATTGTAACTTTGCATTCTTCACAAAGTTTTTTAACAGTCTTAACAAGTTCTCTTCTTCTTTCTTCAGTAAGTATTGGGAAAACAATTCTGATAATTCTGCCATCATCAGAAGGTGTCAATCCAATGTCAGAAGCAAGAATTGCCTTTGAAACTTCTTTCACTTGAGATTGATCCCAAACATTTATTGCAAGCATTCTTGGTTCAGGAACAGAAATGTTTGCCATTTGAGAAAGTGGAGTCATTGTTCCATAGTAATTTATGGATATTTTATCCAAAATATGAGGGTTGGCTCTACCCGCACGAATTAATTTGTATTCTTGCTTTAAATAATCAAAAGACTTTGCATTGTCTTGCTTTAATGATTCAATTACCTCATTAAACATTTCTTCATTTTCCACAATAAAACACTCCTTTAATGTATTGATTATACCACAGCATTTATAGGCATGCAAATAAAAATTGTTTATTTATTAATAGTATTTTGGTGAATTTTAGGTTCATCTACAAAAAAATGAAGCAAATTTTTGCTTCATTTTTAAATTTATTATTTTGATGCCATTTGTTTTGCAACTTCTTCAGCAAGATTATCAACTCTTTTTGCAAGACCTTCTCCCATTTCATAACGAACAAATCTACGAATTGAGATTTTTTCGCCGATAGCAAGAACTGCTTCATTGATTACTTGAGAAATTGTTTTTGGTGAATCTTTAACAAAATCTTGATCCATTAAACAAATATCCTTATAATATTTTTTAACTCTGCCTTCAATCATTTTTTCAACGACTGAAGCTGGCTTTCCCTCATTAAGAGCTTGAGCACGCATAATTTCTTTTTCTTTTTCAAGTTGCTCGGCAGGTACTTCTGATGAATTTACATATTCTGGTTTTGCAGCTGCAATTTGCATTGCAATGTCTTTAGTAAGTGCGACAAACGCATCACTTTTAGCAACAAAGTCAGTTTCGCAATTAATTTCAACAAGAACACCAATTTTTCCGCCCATGTGGATATATGAAGCAACAGTTCCTTCAGCAGCAATTCTATCTGCTTTTTTAGCTGCGGCAGCCATACCTTTTTCGCGAAGCCAAACAACTGCTTTATCCATATCTCCATTGGATTCTGTGAGTGCTTTTCTGCAATCCATAATTCCAGCTCCTGTGCGTGAGCGAAGACGAGCAATGTCTTCAGTTGTGAACATATTGTTTTCTCCTTTATAATGAAAGTTTATTATAGCAATTATGCTTTAACTTCTTCAGTTTTTGCTTCAGCAGTTTCAACTTTCTTTGCTTTTTTTACTGGTTTTGATTTTTTTTCTGGAGCAACTTCAGCTTGGTCAAGAGTTGGGTTGATTGTTGAAAGTACTTCAGCAACATTAACAACTTCTTCGGCTTTAGGTTCTTCAGTTTTTTCTATTGCACCCTCTTTGGTTTCAATAATTGCATCAGCGATTGCACTTGCAATAAGTTTAACGCTTCTAATTGCATCATCATTACCAGGGATAACATAATCAATTCCATCTGGATCGCAGTTTGTATCAACAAGACCAACAACTGGAATCTTAAGGGCAATTGCTTCTCTTATACAAATGTGTTCTTTGCTTGGGTCAACAACAAAAATTGCACCAGGCATTTTTGTCATATCCTTGATTCCACCAAGAGTGTTCTCAAGTTTTGCTCTTTCATCTTTAAGGTGAGCAACTTCTTTTTTAGTAAGAAGTTCAAATTCTCCAACCTTTTCCATTTGATTGAGTTTGTTTAATCTATCAATTCTTGTGCGAATTGTTTTGAAGTTTGTAAGAGTGCCTCCTAGCCAACGAGTGTTAACATAGAAAGCGCCACATCTTTCAGCTTCCTCTTTAATTGCTTCTGCAGCTTGTTTTTTTGTTCCTACGAACAAAACTGATTTGCCTTCTCTAGAAATGTCACGAATAAAATTGTGAGCTTTGTCTATAAGAATGCTTGTTTCTTCTAGGTTAATGATATGAATATCATTGCGTGCTGTGAAGATATATTTCTTCATTTTAGGGTTCCATTTTCTTGTTTGGTGACCGAAATGCACGCCTGCTTCTAGAAGTTGTTTCATTGAAATAACAGACATATTTCCTCCTTGTTTTTATGCCTCCTCACATTTTGACTCTGCCCTTCAACCAATCGCACAATTGGCAACCGAAAAACAAATGACTGTGAGTGTGTATTAACTAAACATTATTTAGCCTTGGCAAAGATATCATAATTCTAATAAAAAATCAACCTGAATTTCATATTTTCCAAATATTTTATTGATTTTTGACTTATTGAGCTAGTCAAACACATTTTTCTTATATTTTTTAATATTTTTACATTTTTTAATGTTTCTATAAATTTTAAATTTAGTAGACTTTGCAAAAATAGTAAAAATTGAATTTTGACTTATCTAAACAAAAAAATCTCTTAGTGCAATAAGAGATTTTTTAAATTAAATATTTTTATGTTTAAGAAATGGATTTTGCCTTTCAAGTTCAATCGTTTTGGCTTCACTTAAAAGTTTTTCTCTATCTTCAAACTCTGACATATCAACTGTTCTTCCTAAGAGTTCACATACTTCTTGATAAAATGTTTCTGGATTCATCAAAAGGATATCAGTTTGTAATTGTCCAAATGCTCTTTCTTTTCCTGTTTTAAGCCAAAACTCATTTCCTTCATTTTCAAATCTTTCCATTTCTTTTAATGAATCTGGCAAAACCTCTTGAAGGTATGATTCATAAGCTTCATCATTTCCGTTAAATTCAAAATCAACATAATCTTGAGTTAAATCTCTGAAATATTGTTCGTGTTTGTTCATTTATCCTCCAAATTTTCTACACATTATATCATAACCTTTTGCAGTTTCAAACAAAATTTGATATGAAAATGCTTATTAATAACAATTTTAATTGTTTTGTTATTTTATAGATATGATTTGTGATTTCCAACAAAATTTATATTAGCTTTTTTTGCCTGACTGTGCTGGAATTTTTTTTCAACTTTATAAAGAGTTTCATCTTTAACAAAATGAGTACCTGTTTGCTTAAAATAAAATGAAACATTTGCTTTGATGCAGTCTTCTCTGATTTTTTTAATCCAATTAAAGTCGCAAGGTCTAGCTTCCATGCCTGACTCTCCACCAACAATAACTTGCTCAATTTGATTAGTTAAATATTTAGATAAATCAATTTCTTCTAGGAGTGGTTCGCAAGTAATACATTTATGTTTGATTGGCAGTTTCAAAAAAATTGGCAATCTTTCATCTGCTCTTTTTTGATTTTCACAAGTTGTTACAACAGTAACATTCTCGTATCCATCTCCCCAATCTTCTGGAATACAATTTAAAAATCTTGTTATTCGCTTTGTTATGAACAAAAAATGACAATCAGACCTTTCTTTAATCATTTTCCAAGCTTCTTTTCGCCATTCATCACAATCCTCAAGCAAAAAATCACTTGAAAAACAAAGCCAAACAAATTCACCACTTTTTAACTTGTATTCATTTTTCTTATTTTTTTCTATAGGTAAATAAAAATTCTTTGTTTTTTGTACATCTTCAAAATTTCTATCGTATTTTAAATCGCCACGATATACATAACAAAACTTGCAACCTTCACTATACTTATGACACCCGTGCCACAAGTTCCACATTTTCGCCATGTTTTATAATATCATAATAAAAGAATTTACACAATTAAACAATATTTCATAGATAAATCATTATTATAATTTCCTAAGATTATTTGGTATGGTATAATCAAAGTTCCTTTTAAATTATGCAATCCATAGTTATAGTTCCCTAAGATTATTTGGTATGGTATAATAATTTACACATTGTCGTTAAAAGTACTAGAGTTATAGTTCCCTAAGATTATTTGGTATGGTATAATAAATTCAATCATGTATGTTTCTCCTTTTATGTTATAGTTCCCTAAGATTATTTGGTATGGTATACTGAAACAGTATTAAAAATATATCTTCTTATAGTTATAGTTCCCTAAGATTATTTGGTATGGTATAATATAACAGTTTTGTT
>Ga0172378_10000014_pt1 | contig 124426 bp, 110 predicted proteins | sample GrowelOW332metaG_FD_119755 | JGI IMG/M metagenome (GOLD analysis project Ga0172378, IMG submission 119755) | Groundwater microbial communities from an aquifer near a municipal landfill in Southern Ontario, Canada - Pumphouse #3_1 metaG | ecosystem: Environmental > Aquatic > Deep subsurface >... | reverse complement strand
TAGAAATAGACGAAAAAGGAAATATTACTCTCCAGCTCGACCTTTTCGGATATCTTCCATCTACGAAATTCACGATTGATGACCTTAAAAATGTTCGAATAAACTCGCCATTGCTCCGCCATTAAATTGCAAAATAAACTGGCACGTTAAATGTGCCAGTTTTTTTATATTTTATTAATATAAAACATAATAGATATTAAAAGATATTTTATTTTGGTATAAAATATAGATATTGTTTTTCAAAGGAGAAATATATGAAAAAAACAGGAAGAGTTCTTTTATTAATTGGTGCCATTTTATTATTAGTATTTGGTATATTAAACGCAATTAGTTTAATACTTACTTTAATTGATGGTACATTCACTGCAGATTGGACTGCAAGTATTATGAGTATTGTCTGGATTGCTGTTGATATTATTGCTGGTCTTGCTGGTATTAATTATTTTAGGGGTAAAGGAGCTTTTAAAGGTCTTGCTCCAGTATTTTCTTGGATAGTTTTAGTTTTATTTATTATTGATTTAGTTATGTCTATTATTAGTATTGTCCAAAGTGGTTTTGCTGGATTTGCTTCTATTAGTACTGTAATCTATGGGGGCATTGCAGGGATTTTATATGTTGTTGGTTATTTCATGCAAAGAAAATAACTATGAATAATGATTTAAAAGATTTACAAAAATTACTCGATAAAAGAAGAAGGCTTGCAAATGCTGCTTCAATTATCAGTTATGATTTAGAAACTATTTGTCCTAAAAAAGGAATGAGTTATGAAAGCGATACTTTAACAATGCTTTCAAGTGAGATGTTTAAAATATCTTCATCTAAAGAATTTAAAGATTTAATTGTTAAGTTATATAAAGAGAAAGATAGTTTGGAATATCTTGATCGAGTATATGTTGAAAAAGAATATAAAGATTATTTAAAAGAAAAAAACATTACTCCAGAGCTTAATTTAAAAGCTACAAATATTTATAATGAAGCATTTGTGAAATGGATTGATGCAAAGAATAAAAAAGATTTTTCTTTATTTGCACCTTATCTTAAAAAAGTTGTTGATGTTTCAAAAGAATTAATGAATACACGCGAAAATAAATTATCTAATATGTATGATAATTTTATTGATGATTTTGAAGAAGGATTTACTACTAAAGATTTAGATAAATTCTTTGCTGATTTAAAAGCAGGGATTTTAGAATTACTTGCAAGAATTAAAACAAGTAAACATGTAATTCGTAGTGATTTCCTCACTCGTTTTGTTCCTATTTATAAACAAGAAGAATTTTCTAATTATCTATTAGAAACAAATGGTTTTGATTTTTCTCGTGGTGCTATAACTACTACTGAACATCCATTTACTGATGATATTGGTAAAGATGATGTTCGTGTTACTACCCATTATTTTACTAACTTATTTATTAGTAATATATTTTCTGTAATTCATGAAGGTGGTCATGCTATTTTTGCTCAACAGCAAACTGATGAATTATTTAAACATAATCTAGACAATAAAATGAGTATGGGTATGCATGAATCTGTATCAAGATTTTATGAGAATATTATTGGTAGATCAAAAGAATATATTCATTTAATTTATCCTAAGTTTCATGAATTATTTAAAGAAGAATTAGGTGACGTAAGTGAAAACGAATTATATGAAGGAGTTAATTTAGTTACTCCATCGCTTGTAAGAACTGAAGCAGATGAAGTTACTTATTGTATTCACATTATTATTCGTTATGAAATTGAAAAAGAATTGATTAATAATAATTTAGATGTTAATAAAGTCCCTGAATTATGGAACAAAAAATATCAAGAATATCTTGGAGTATCTCCAAAAGATGATAAAGAAGGTTGTTTACAAGATGTTCACTGGTGCAGTGGATTTGGTTATTTCCCATCCTATGCAATTGGTAATGCTTATAACTCAATGTATTTTGAAAAAATGAACAAGGAAATCGATGTTAAGAAAATTATAAGTGAAGGCAAAATGAACGAAATAATTTCTTGGTTAAAAGAGAATACCTTTAAGAAATCTAATATCTTAAACGATAAAGAATGGCTTAAGGATTTAACAGGAGAAAGTTTATCAGCTTCTTCATTTATTAAGTATTTAGATGTTAAATATTCTGATATTTATAAAATTTAGTCGCTATATTGCTACAAATAGAATATTTTGAACAATTTTAACAACATTGTTGAATAATTAGGCATTTATTACGATGAAAACACGTTTTATCACTCTTTTATGCTTGAATATTTGTAATTACTATGCTATTTTATTTTCATAAGGAGATGTTTCATATGAATAAAGCAGAATTAGTTGTCGCAGTTGCTGACGAATGTGGCTTAACAAAAAAAGATGCTGAAAAGGCTGTTGATGTTGTCTTCAAATTAGTTCAAAAAGAACTTGTAAAGGGAGAGAGCGTCAAGATTTCCAATTTCGGTGTATTCCAAGTTAAACACAGAAAAGAGAGAAAAGGTACTTCACCTGTTACTCAAAAAGAGATTGTTATTCCAGCAACTAAAACCGTTGGATTCAAACCATCTAAGACTTTAAAAGAAGCTGTTAAGTAGTTTAACCAAAGACGTATAATGAAAGGAACTTTTTGAAAAAGTTCCTTTTTTCATATATGATTAATACACTATGGACAAGATATTTGATAAATTAAAAAATATTTTTAAAGAAAATGGATACCATCTTTATATGATAGGTTCTACAAGTCGTGATTATTTACTTGGTAATAAAATAAATGATTATGACCTTGTCAGTGATGCAACTCCAGATGAAGTTAAGAAGTTTTTAGATGTTGAAATGACTTATGCAAAATATGGAACAACAAAATATTATGTTGATGGAAATAAAATAGATATCATAACTTTAAGAGAAGAAGGTAAATATTTTGATCATCGTCATCCTTCATATATTAAATTTGTTAAAGATATTAATATTGATTATAGACGTAGAGATTTTACAATAAACGCTATATATATTGATGAAGATTATAAAGTAATTGATCCAACATTAAGAGGAGTAAAAGACTTAGAAAATAAAGTATTAACTTTTATAGGTGATCCTAAAACTAGAATAGAAGAAGATCCTTTAAGAATATTAAGAGCAAGAAGATTTATTAAGGAATATAATTTAAAAGTTGATGATAATACAAAATATGTATTGGAAAATAATAATGATTTATTAAAATATATAAATAAAGACAAGATTAAGGAAGAAGAAAACAAATACAAAAGTATTTCGAGGTAATTAAAATGACTTTAAATAGATTTAACGCATTAGATTTTGAATATTTACTACTTGAGTTTTATAAAGAGATGAATATTAATGAAAAAGAACTTTCAGTTATTTTAATGCTCGACCATTTGATTTCACAAGAAAACGATTTTATTACTAATGACTTATTAGCTTTAAAAATGAATTTAACTTTAAAAGAAATAGATGAATGTATGACTAATCTTTATAAGAAAAAATATATTGAATTCAATGTTATTGATGGTAAACCAAGTACAAGTGTTAATCCTTTAAAAAAGATTTTATCTTCAAAATTTGAAAAATCTTTATTTACTGATGAAGAGTTTAAAGAAAATAAATCCATGGACGAAGAGAAACAAAGAATATTTGCTGAATTTGATAAGGTATTTTGTAGAGAATTATCTCCAATTGAATATTCTCATATTGAAGAGTGGATTAAAAATGAAATTCCTGAAGAAATTATTGTTAATTCGTTAAAAGATGCAAAAAGTATGAATAAACTTTCTATAAGAACTATAGAAAAAATAATATATCAAAAAACTGAAGAGAATTAATAATGAGTAAAAAGACTGATTTGATATTAGATTATTTTAATGAACTTTTACCAAATGCAAAATGTGAGTTAAATTATAGTAAAGATTATGAATTAATAATTGCTGTTATGTTAAGCGCACAATGTACTGATAAAAAAGTAAATAAAGTTACTGCTAATCTATTTTCTAAATATAAAAGCTTAGATGAATTAGAAAAATGTAGTTTAAATGATATAGAAAACGAAATAAAAACATTGGGTTTATACCAAAATAAAGCTAAATATTTAAAAGGTATAGTTCATGATTTAATTTATAGATTTAATTACAAAGTTCCTGAAAATAAGAAGGATCTTATGAGCTTACCAGGAGTTGGCAACAAAACTGCAAATGTTGTTAGAATTGAGTTTTTTAAAGATCCTGAATTTCCTGTTGATACTCACGTAGAAAGAGTTTCTAAAAGATTAGGATTATGCTCAAATAACGATAGTGTTATGGTCGTTGAAGAAAAACTTAAAAAAACTTTTGATAAAGATTTATGGATTAAGTTACATCATCAATTTATATTTTTTGGAAGATATCATTGTTTTGCAAGAAATCCAGATTGTGAACATTGTAAACTAAAGACTATTTGTACCTATTATAAGAAATAATTTCATCTACAATTGGCAAATAATTTAAAGGAGGATTTAAGCCTCTTTTTATTTTGTATCCTTTTTCTCTTATATATTTTAATGGTACCGATTTTCTATCATTACAGTTTAAGTAATCAAACATATCTTTTGCGAGCAATAAATAACATTCTTGAAGTCTATTAAATTCTATTAATGTAAAAGCTATTCCTTCTTGTTTGATAACTTTTTTAAAATGCTCTAATTGGCAAGGTTGAAAATTATCAATCTTAAAAGAAGTCTTTGAATTCGTAGATTTTGCTTCAAAATCTATATAGTATCCCTTGTAGATTCCATTATAGTCAGTAGTTGAATGTTTAGAAAAGAAAGCTAAAATTATTTTTTTATTATCTTTAGACATTTTGACAATTTTTATTGGAGTTGGTTTTTTATGAATAACTGCTAAATCATTATTTAAATAATATTCATTAGTTTTATTGATTTCATTTTCAAAAGACATTCCTCGATTGGAATAGTTAATTAATTTTCCTTCTTTTGAAACATCAATTTGATATTCTAATATAAATCTTCCTCGATAAATTTTATAAATTCTTTTTTAGTAACAGTGCCATTCTTATTTAAAGTAGAAATGGTTTTACCAATTGGATGAGGAAGTCGGCTGTTATTAGTAAGAACTTTATAATATTCATCAACAAGTTTACTATGGTTTTGTAAGAAACCTTGATACAAAAGAGCTAAGTTTTTAGCATCAAAGAGTGGATCATGGGCATTTCCTTCTGGTTGTATTCCAAAAGTTTTGAGTGCATCTAATAGCGATAATTGCCCACCTTTTTTACCTTGAACATATCTGATTAATAATGCGGAGAAATCAAAATAGTTTTTGTAAATTGAACGAATAAATTTATCATCATTAAGATTATTTATTGTGGCACTTTGATGTAATAAACGCATGTCGAAATTTCCATAACTTACATATTTTGTATTAGCATCTGCACGACAATATTTTTCTAATCTGATGATTGCTTCTTTAAACAACAAACCTTCCTCACTTAACAAGACGTCAGTAATTCCAGTTAATTTAGTAATTATTTTTCCAACTTTATCTTTAGATTTAACAAAACATTTGAATCCAGGAAGGATTTTTTTGATATTATTTTTTTTATCTAAGGTGACTTTAACTGCACCAATAGCAATAATTTCTTGGCTAATTTGTGTCCCTTCGAAATCTAGAAATACAATAGTTTTAGAACCGTTAAGTAATTTATCGATTAATTTCATGTTTTTAATTATAGAGATATATCAAATATATTTCAATTCCTGTAATTGAAGATATTTAATTTTTAACTTATAATAATTTAGTCAAGGAGTTTTTATGAAATTGAAGTTAACTAGTAATGATATTTTAAACAAAGAATTCGATAAAAATGTAAAAGGTTATGATGCTTTAGAAGTTGATAAATTTTTAGACCAAGTTTTAGAGGATTATCGTGTTATTGATGATGTTGTTGGAAATTTAAATCTTCAAATAAGAAACTTAAAAAGTGAAAATGACGAATTAACTAAAAAGATGGATTTAATCGAATCTCAAAAAGAAAAAGAGAAACATCAATCTTTTAGAACAACTTCATATTCACATCTTGATAATCTAGAATTACTTAAAAAAATTAGTGCTTACGAAAGTAAACTCTATGAATTAGGTGTAGATCCTAGTAAAATTAAATAACTTTCAGTCTATGCAATCGCTAGATTTAATCTAGAGGAAAGTCCATGCTTACACATCCTGTGATGGATGTAGTGATTATGCTAGCTCAACAAATAAGGCTAGGTATATGGGAGCATATAACGACTCTTGAAGACCTAAAACTCTGTCATGGTTAACGAGAATAAAGTGCCACAGTGACGAATTTACTTGAAAAGGTAAAATGAAACGTTGGTAAACTCCATAAGTAAGAAACCCAAATTTAGGTAGGGGAAGTTCCTAATGGTAACCGAACTAGAGGGAGCAAGTTGCAAAACTTAGATAAATGATTGCACTCGACAAAACATGGCTTATTGACTGAATACTCACTTAAAAGGAAATGTATATGAAAAAGATTAACTTACCTACAAAAATAACTATTGCAAGAATAGTTCTAGCTACTTTGCTTCTTATTGGAGTAACTGTTTTGTATTTAGTTGATCAATATAATCCTTTCATTTATACATTTAATTTTAAGATCATGGATGGAGTAGTTCTTAATGAAATACTCTTAGTTATTTTTGTAGTTTTCTTAATTGGAAGTTTAACTGATTATTTAGATGGGCATATTGCTCGTAAATATAATATGGTTACTGAATTAGGAAAGTTCTTAGATCCAATTGCTGACAAAATGTTAGTAAATGGGATGATTATATTTCTTGCTTTAAATTTTTGTTCAATTGGTGGATTTGTTAAGTTTCCATTCTTTTGTGTAATTATTTTAGTAATTAGAGATATAATTGTTGATGGTTTAAGATTTATTTGTGCAAGAAAGAATGTTGTTATTGCTGCTAATATTTTTGGTAAATTAAAAACTGTATTAGAAATGGTTACAATCTCAATTGTTTTATTAAATGGATTTCCATTTAGTTTTATAGACTCATCTTGGCCAACATATTTACATATTTCGGATATTTTATGCTACTTAACTACGATTGCAAGTGTAGTAAGTGGAATTATATATTTTATACAAAACAAGGATTGTTTGAAGGAAGATTATGGAAAATAACGAAGAAAAAAAAGTTGATGTTAAAGAGAATGCTGAACCACAAAAGAATGATAATGCTTTTGAATTGTTATTAAAGAAACTTGAAGAGAAAAACTATACTTTAGGTGTTTGTGAATCTTTTACTGGGGGATTATTTGCTAAAGCTGTTACAGATATTCCAGGAGCAAGCAAAGTTTTTAAAGGAAGTTTAGTTACTTATTCTTCTGAAGCTAAAGTAAATGTTTTAGGAATTAGAGAAGAAGATATTAAAGTTTATGGAGTTGTTTCTTCATTAGTAGCTTCTCAAATGTGTTTAAATGCACAAAAATTATTACATTCTGATGTTTGTGTTTCTTTTACAGGAAATGCTGGACCAACTACTTGTCCAGGAAGTGGTGAAGTTGGAGAATGCTATATTTGTGTTGCTATTAAGGATGTATTTAAGAGTTTTCATTTTAATATTGATGGAACAAGAAATGAAGTTCGTGCCAAAGCTTGTTTATTAGCATGTGATATTATTTTAAAAACTTTATAAAAAAATTATTTACTCCCTTCTTGTTATATAGAGGAGTGTTTTTATGGAAAATTTAAAAGATAAAGATGTAGAAAAAGAACTTGAAACCGTGATGGACGATGTCCAGCACTGTTTTGGTAAGGGTTCAGTTATGTGTTTAGGTGATAGACCAAACGTTAATGTTGATGCTTTACCAAGCGGTTCTTTGATGTTAGATGATTGTTTGGGTGTTGGGGGATATCCAAAAGGTAGAATTGTAGAAATTTATGGACCTGAAAGTAGTGGAAAAACTACTCTTGCTTTAACAGCAATTGCTGAAAGTCAAAAAATAGGCGGTAAATGTGCCTTTATCGATGCTGAGCAATCGATTGATCCAACATATGCTAAAAACTTAGGTGTTAATATCAATGATTTAATTTTGGCACAACCAAATTCTGGAGAAGAAGCTCTCCAAATTGTTGAAATGCTTGCTAAATCCAATGTCTTTTCTCTTATTGTTGTGGATAGTGTTGCTGCTTTAGTCCCACAAGCAGAGGTAGAAGGATTAATGGTGGATAGTAGTGTCGGCTTATTAGCTAGATTAATGTCAAAAGCTTTAAGAAAACTAGTCAGTGTTTTAAATAAATCTAGTTGTACAGTTATTTTTATCAATCAATTACGTGAAAAAGTTGGTGTTATTTATGGTAATAATGAAATTACAACTGGTGGAAGAGCATTAAAATTCTATTCAACTATTAGACTTGATATTAGAAGAGTTGAGGCAATTAAAAATGGCCCAAATCTAATTGGGAATACTGTCAGTGTTCGTGTTGTTAAAAATAAAGTTGCACCTCCATTTAAGAGTTGCAGACTAGATATTATTTATGGTGAAGGTATCTCAAAAGAAGGAGAACTTCTTGATTTAGGTGCTAATCTTGGAATTGTTAAGAAAGCTGGATCTTGGTACGAATTATATGGAAATCGTATGGGACAAGGTCGAGATACTGCAAAACTATATTTAAAAGAAAATAAAGATGTTTTTGAGCGTTTAAAGAAAGAAATTAAAACTGGCGAACATGTTGATGAAGAAAAAACTACTGAAAAATAACTAATTTGTTTGATTTATCTAGATAATTCTCTTTTATATTGATAGAATAATTATATGGTATCGCTTGATACTTTCTATACATTTTATTTTTCGTTTCAATTATTAAATAAATATAAGTTGTTAAGTTGATTTTTAGCGAATATATAATGAAAATAGTCATTATTACGATACTTTTTAGATAAAGGAGAATTTTGTATGGAAATTACATTAGCCATCGTTCTCATTATTGTCGCTCTAGTAGTTGGATGTTTTATAGGATTTTTATTTTGTTTCTTCTTACCTGTTTTAAAGGCAAAAAGAGCTAATAGAAATGCAGATAAAATAATTAACGATGCTCAAATCAAAGCAGAACATACTATTAAGAATGCCGAATTAGATGCCAAGCAAACTGTTTTTGATATGAAACAAGAAGCTGAAAGAGACATTAAAGAACGTAAACAAGAAGTCGTATTACAAGAAAACAAATTACTACAAAGAGAGCAATCTATCGATTCAAGAGATGCTCAACTTTTAAAGAAAGAATCCTCTTTAGAAGACAAAGAAAAATTAATTGATCAACAAATTGAAGAAAACAAGAAAAGAAATGGTGTTCTTCAAGAAAAAATTGATGGAATTTTAGTTGAATTACAAAACGTCGCAAAGATGACTGTTAACGAAGCTAAAGATGAAATCTTCAAACGTGTTGAGGAAAAGTATCAAAAAGAAATTGCTCAATATATGAAAACTCGTCAAGAAGAAGCTGAAAATGAAGCTAACGATAAAGCAAAAGATATCTTAGCGGAAGCTATGTTTAGACAAGCTCAAGAAACAACAACTGAAAAAACAGTCAATGTTATTGCTCTTCCAAGTGATGAGATGAAGGGGCGTATTATTGGTCGTGAAGGTCGTAATATTAAAACATTAGAACAAATTCTTGGTGTTGATATTATTATTGATGATACTCCTGAAGCAATTACCGTTAGTTGTTTTAATCCTATTAGAAGGGAAGTTGCTTCACGTGCACTTGATATTCTTATTAAGGATGGAAGAATTCAACCAGGAAGAATTGAAGAAGTTGTTAATAAATGTCAAAAAGAAGTTGATGAATCTATTAAGAAAGCTGGCCAAGATGTTGTATTTAAACTTGGTTTAGGTAATATGAATAAAGAATTAGTCAACTATATTGGAAAATTAAAATACCGTACAAGTTATGGTCAAAACCAATTGGAGCACAGTGTTGAAACTGCAGAATTATGTGGTATTATGGCTGCTGAATTAGGACTTGATCAAACTCTTGCTAAACGTGCAGGTTTATTACACGATTTAGGAAAATCTTGTGATTTTGAAGTTGATGGTTCACATGTTGAAATTGGTTCAAGACTTGCAAAGAAATATGGTGAAGGTGAAGTTGTTATTAATGCAATTGAATCACATCATGGAGATGTTCCAGCTAAATTTATTATTTCATATTTAGTACAAGCCGCTGATACGTTAAGTGCAGCTCGTCCAGGCGCTAGAAGTGAAACACTTGAAACATATGTAAAACGTATTGATCAACTTGAAACAATCTGTAAAGGTTTTGATGGCGTATTAAATTGTTATGCTATGCAATCTGGTCGTGAAGTACGTGTTATGGTTATTCCTGAAAAGATTGATGATGTACAAGCATTTAAAATGGCACATGATATAAAAGAAAAGATTGAAAATGAAATGACCTATCCAGGACAAATTAAAGTAAATGTTATTCGTGAATATCGTGCTATAGAAACTGCAAAATAATGAACATTTTGTTTATTGGTGATATTGTTGGAAAAATTGGAAGAAAGGCTCTGTTAAAGAGCCTAACTTTTGTTAAAGAGAAATATAAAGTCGATTTCACTATCGCAAATGGTGAGAATATTACCCATGGTAGAGGAATTAACAAAGTACATTTAGATTTTTTACTTAATCTTGGAGTTAATTGTGTCACTCTTGGTAATCACTATAAAGATAAGATCCAAGTAGTGGATATTCTTGATAATGACGCATTAATTAGACCTTTAAATTTAAAATATGAATTTCCTGGTACAGGAAGTAATGTTTATTTATGCAAAGGTAAAAAGATAAGAGTAAGTAATATTTTAGGTACTGCTTTTATGAAAGAAGAAGTTAATGACCCTTATATCACTATGAACAAGATTCTTGATGAAGATAAGTCAGATGTTAACATTATTGATTTTCATGCAGAAGCAACAGGTGAAAAGAAAGCTTTAGCCTTTGCTTTTGAGAATAAAATTACTTGTTTAGTTGGCACCCATACTCACGTTCAAACAGCTGACAATCAAATATTAGATACTGGTGTAGCTTATATTAGTGATGTTGGAATGTGTGGTGCATTTAATAGTGTATTAGGTGATGAAAAAAGAAGTGTTATTAATCGAATAATTTTGCATGATGAAAAAGCAAGATTTAAAATTTTAGAAGATGATGATTTATTATTTAATGCTGTTGTTATAAAAATTGATGATAAAACAAATAAAGCAAAAGAAATATTAAGAATTAATTTAAAAAATGGAAAAGAAATATGAGACCAATTGATATTATTGAAATGCCAAATCTTGATGAAGCAAGAATTAGAAACAAACCAGTAGAAACATTTCATTATGATTATGTTCCTAATGATAAACTTTTAGCATATTTAAAAGGTAAAAATTATTTTATTCGAACTTATGGTTGCCAAGCTAATATTCGAGACGGTGAATACTTATCAGGTTTACTTGAAAGCGTTGGAATGCATAGGGTTGAAAGCGAAAAAGAAGCTGATTTAGCTATTATTAATACTTGTGCAGTTCGTGAAAATGCTGAAGAAAAAGTATACGGACAAATTGGCGATTTTAAAAAACTTAAAGAAAAGAATAAAGATATAATTCTTATTTTATGTGGCTGTATGGTTGAGCAAAATCATATTATTGATCAAGTTAGTAAGACATTCCCATATGTTGATATTTTCTTTGGGACTCATAATATAAAAGATTTAATGATGTTATTAGAAAAATACATTAGTAATCATCATCGAATTATTTATGTTTCATCTAAAGAGGGGGAAATTGTTGAAGAATTGCCTTCTTGTAGAAGTGAAAAATTTAAAGCTTTTGTTAATATTTCTTATGGTTGCGATAAGTTTTGCACTTATTGTATTGTTCCTTATACACGTGGTAAAGAAAGAAGTAGAGACATTAATGATATTTTAAAAGAATGTAAAGATCTTGTTAATAAAGGTTATCAAGAGATTACTTTACTAGGTCAAAACGTTGATTCTTATGGCAAAGATTTAAATAATGGAGTTACTTTTGCTACACTTTTAGAAAGCGTTGCAAAATTAGGTATTCCTAGACTTAGATTTTTAACTTCCTATCCAAGTGATTTTAAAGACGAAGTTATTGATGTTATTTCTCGTTATCCAAATATTATGAAATATATTCATTTGCCAATCCAAGCGGGGAATGATACAGTTTTAAAACAAATGGGTAGAAGATATAGTAGTGGAGAATATCTTGCTTTAGTTAAAAGAATCAAAGATAAGATTCCAAATATTGCTTTATCTACAGATATTATTGTTGGTTTTCCAAATGAAACTTATGAGCAATTTTTAGATACAATAAAAGTAGCAAAAGAAGTTGGTTATTTAAGTGCATTTACGTTTATTTATAGTCCAAGAGTAGGGACTCCTGCTGCTAGGATTAAAGATAATGTCCCATATTTAGAGAAAGTTAAAAGATTTAAAGAGCTTGTAAAAGAACTTGAAATTGGCTTTGATGAAAAAGCGCAAGAAATGGTTGGCAAAACTTATTCTGTTCTTGTAGAAAGTATAAGTAAAAAAGATGAAACAATGTTAACTGGCTATACAGAATCTTTAAAAACAGTGAATTTTAAAGGTGATATTTCTTTAATTGGGAAAATAGTTAATGTTAAAATATTAGAAAATCATTTATATTCTTTACTTGGAGAATTAGTTAATGAATAAAGAAATTAAAGATAATATAGATAACTTAAAAAGTGAATTAATGAATGATCCTACTATTCTAGAATTTCTCGATTTGAAAAAAGAAGTGGAAAATGATAGGGTTTTAAAGAATTTGAGAAACAAAATTCAGTTTCTTAAAGATTGTAAAATGAATGATGAGCAGAAAAATAATTATAATAAACTATTGGATGAATATAATAAAAATCCTCTTGTTATTAATTATAAAAGAGCAGAAGAAAATGCATATGATTTATTAAATGAAATAAAGGATAATTTAGAATTATGATATTTTGTATACTTGGTCCTACTTGTAGTGGAAAAAGTGCTGTAGCAGAAGAATTATCAAACTATTTAAATGCTAAAATAGTTAATTTTGATGCATTTCAAGTATATAAAGAACTCGAAATTGGCACTGCTAAACCAACTAAGGAAGAATTAGAAAGTGGTAAATACTATTTTTATAATATTCGTCATATAGATGAAATATATGATGTAAGTCAATATCAGAAAGAAGTTCGTAGTTTTTTAGATGAGCATATTAATGAAAATATTATTATGGTTGGTGGAACGGGTTTATATTTAAAGGCCACTTTATTTGATTATCGTTTTGAAGAAGAAAAACCAATGCCTCTTGATTTTTTAAGTGATAAAACTAATGAAGAATTATTTGAAGAATTAAACATAATTGATCCTCTTGATGCTAGTAAAATTGGTGTTAATAATAGAAAACGCCTATTAAGAGCCTTATATATTTTTAAAGAGCATAAACAATCAAAAACAGATATAACTAATAATCTTAAAGATAATTTATTATATAAGAATGTTGTTTTTCTCGCTTTAAATCCAGATAGAGATAGTTTATATAACAGCATTAATAAAAGAGTTGATATTATGTTTAAGAATGGACTTGAGGATGAAGTTCATAATTTATATAGCTTTTATGATTCGAATTTAAGGTCATTACAAGCTATTGGTTACAAAGAATTTAATAATAGTGATTTAAGTAGCGAGGAAATTAAAGAATTGATTAAAAAAAATACAAGAAATTATGCTAAAAGACAAATGACTTTTTTCAAACATCAATTTAAAGATGTAAAATGGTTTGAATCAGGAGAAGAAGCGATTAAATATGTCAAAACAAATTATTGATGATTTTGATGGTAGAACGAAACTATTATTAGGTGAAAAATTTGATAAGATTAAAGAATTCAAATTTGTTATTTGTGGTGTTGGTGGAGTTGGCTCAATAATTCCCTTAACTCTTGTTCGAACGGGTGTTAAAAATATTACTATCATTGATTTTGATAAAGTGGATGCATCCAATCTTAATCGACAAATTGCTTATGATAAAAACGATATTGGATTATTAAAAGTAGATGCTTTAGAAAATAAAATTAATTTATTAAGAGATGATGTTAAAGTAAATAAAATAGAAAAACAAATCGATAATAATTTTGATTTTTCTATCTTTGATGATGCGGATTATGTTTTTGATTGTATTGATGATATACCAGCAAAAATTAGTTTAATTAAATATTGCTATGAACATAAAATCAAAATTATTTCATCTTTAGGAATGGGTAACAGGTTAAATCCTTCAAAAATTATAATTTCTACACTTGATAAAACTTACGGCGATCCTCTAGCAAAAAAGATAAGAACTTTATTAAAAAAAGAAAATGTAGATATTTCTAAAATTGTTGTTTCTTTTTCTTATGAAAAACCTATAATAAAAGATAGAATTATTTCATCTATAGCATTTGTACCTAATGAATCCGGTTTGCTAATGACTAGTTTTGTTTTGTGCGAACTACTTGAAATAAAGGAGGAACAATGATGGAATTGGAAAATATTACAAAAATTGCGAAAAAAGTTGGGATTGGAAGTAAGTATTTGGAACTTTATGGAGATTATAAGGCTAAAATCAAACCAGAATTATATGATACTGTAAAAGATAATCCAAATGGAAAGTTAGTACTTGTTACTGCTATTACTCCAACAAAAGCCGGTGAAGGTAAAACAACTACTTCGATAGCTCTTGTGGATGGAATGGCAAAAATTGGTAAGAAAGCTCTTTTATGTTTAAGAGAACCATCTTTAGGACCAGTATTTGGTTTAAAGGGTGGAGCAACTGGTGGAGGAAAAGTCACAGTTGAACCAAGTGAAGACATTAATTTACATTTTACTGGTGATATGCATGCATTAACCAGTTCAATAAATTTAATTAGTGCTGTATTAGATAACTCAATTTACTTTGGAAATGAATACAATATTGATAAAGATAGAATTCTCTGGAAACGTGCAATGGATATGAATGATAGAGAATTACGTGATATTGATATTGGTTTAGGCGAGAAAAACGGAATTCAAAGAAGAGATCATTTTGAAATTACAGTTGCAAGTGAAATGATGGCTATTCTTTGTATAAGTAAAGATAGAGAAGATTTCATTCGTAGAATTAACAATATTTTAATTGCTTATACACTTGATAATAAACCATTTTATTTAGAGCAACTACACATTACAAATGCAATTATGAAGTTAATGCGTGATGCATTAAAACCAAATATTGTACAAACTGCTGAACATAATCCATGTTTAATTCATGGTGGACCATTTGCAAATATTGCTCATGGTTGCTCAAGCTTAATTGCAACAAAATTAGCATTGAAGTTATCTCCAATTGTTGTAACAGAAGCTGGATTCGCTGCAGATTTAGGGGCTGAAAAATTCCTTGACATCAAATGTAGAGTTGGCGGATTAAAACCTGATTGTGCAGTATTAGTTGCTACTATCCGTGCTTTAAAGATGCATGGTGGTGAAGCTTATGAAGAATTAGATAAAGAAAATCTTGATGCGTTAAGAGAGGGTATTAAAAACCTTGAACAACATTACGAGAATTTAAGAAAATTCCAAATTCCTGTAATTATTGCTATTAATCACTTTGCAAAAGATACTGATAAAGAAGTTGAATTATTAACTAATTGGTGCAAAGAAAAAGGATACACTGTCGCTTTCTCTGATGGATATATTAATGGTGGAGATGGTAGTGTTGAACTTGCTAATAAAGTTATTGAATGTTTAGATACTAAAAAATCTAACTATAAACCAATTTATGATGTCAATGATACAATTGAAAATAAGATTAAAATTATTTCAAAAGAAATTTATCGTGCAGATGATATCATTTTTACTGATCTTGCTAAAAAGCAAATGGATGAAATACGTCGTTTAGGAAAAGAACATCTTGTTGTTTGCATGGCAAAGACTCCTTTAAGTTTTACTGATAATGCAAAAGTTTTAGGGGCTCCTCGTGGTTTTAATATTACTGTAAGAGAAGTTAAACTCTCTAATGGTGCCGAATTTATTGTTGCCTTAACTGGAAACATATTAACAATGCCTGGTTTACCAAGAGTGCCTCAAGCTGTTAAAATGTAAAAATAATTTCGTAGAAAAATATTTAACTCCCTTCTTGTTATATAGATGGGAGTTTTATTTTCTTTAAAAAAAGTATGTAAATCATTTGCACTTGAAGACAATAAACAATTTGAGGCGTTAAATGATATAGATTTTGATCTACCAGAAGTAGGGATGTTTTTTATTTATGGAAAAAGTGGAAGTGGGAAAACCACTTTATTAAATATAATGGAAGGATTATTAAAACCTACATCTGGAGAAGTTTTATATAAGGGTAAAAACATTTTAAAGTTTACAAAAAAAGAAAAGCAAAAATTTCTAAGAGATGAAATAAGTATTATTTTTCAATCTTTTAATTTAATTAATGATTTAACAGTTGTTGAAAATATTAATATAACTATGAAAATTAAAAAAGTTTTTAAAAAGGAATATGTTGATGAACTTATAGAAAAATATCATTTAAAAAATGTTTTGAATAACAAAGCCGGATCTTTAAGTGGTGGTGAGAAACAAAGGTTATGTTTAATACGTGCTTTGATTAGTGACCCTTCCATAATATTTGCTGATGAACCAACTGGAAATTTAGATGAAAAAAATTCATGTTTATTGATGGAGGAACTTAAAGAAATAAGCAAAAATCATTTAATTATTATTGTTACCCATAATATGAAATTACTTGAGTCTTATAATGATGGTTTATTAGAACTAATTAATGGGAAAATATCAAAATACAAATCAATTAATAATGATGATGTAGTTGTTAAAGAGAAAGTAGTTAAAAATAACAATAAAAATTATTCCTTATTTTTAACAATGAAAAATTATCAAAAAAATATAAAGAAAAATTTAGTTGCTCTTTTTAGTGTTGTTTTTACTACAGTTGTTTTATTATTATGCTTTTCATTTAGCAATGGAATTAATAAGAATATAGATAAACAAATAAGATATTATCAAAATTATAATGTTTTTGAAGTATCAAAAATAACTTCAGAAAATATTAATAATTCAAGTTTAAATTTACAAAGAGTAGAAAGAATAGAACAAGAAGATTTGAGTAATATTGTTAAGGAATATGAAAGTCAGATTGATTATAATCTAAATTTCTTTTTTAAGAACATTACAATTAAATTTAATAATGAAAAAATTGAAAATTTAACTTTTCAGCCAATTTTTAATGATAATTTATACGACAATATTTATGTAAACGATGTATTTGCGAGTGACTTTAAAGCGACTTTTAATAAGACTATAAATAATAATATATTGAATTTTGAATTTAACGTTGATTATGAATTTTATAATAAAGAAAACAAAGAAGAATCTAGTAGAATACTAGAAAATTTTTCTTTCTCAAAGAATTTTGAAGTCAAAAAAGTATTTAATGAATTCAAATATTTATCTATGCCAACTATTTATTATTCATTTAATTATTTTAAAAATATTTTGGTTGATAAAAAAGCAGAAACAATTAGTAAAGTACTAAATAAAGAAGTAAATTTTTATAGTTTAGTAAACGATGCAAAAAATAATGATGAAATAACTTCCTATTCTTTAATACTATATTTAAAAGATTTTGAAGATTGTTTAAGTTTTTATAATAATTATAGAAATAGCGAAGAAATACGTGTAAATAACAATGCTTTTAGTGTTATTAATTCATTTAAAGATCTTAGTAATTCGTTATTTAATGGAATAATTTTCTTCATTTTTATAGCTTTATTTTGTTCGGTTTCAATTATTGGTTTTCTCTCTTATTCTAACTATTCATCCAATAGAAAACTCTCAGCAATATTAACAAGTTTAGGAGCTAAAGATAATGATATATTTGACATTTATGTTTATGAAAATATGTTTAATATGTTTGGAGTTATAATAGGTTTTTTATTATCACGATATTTAGTTAATTTGCTAAATAAATATGTATTATCTACATTCTTTTTTAATGGAATGTTTGATTTAAATATGACTCTTTTCAATAATGATTTATTATATTTATTTTTATTTTTGTTATTAGTTGGATTCTTTTTAATATACATCTTTTCTTTGTTGCCTCTTTTAATTTCAAAAAAGATAGATGTTTCAAAGGAGCTAAAAGAAGAGTGAAGTTAGAGATAAAAAATATTAAGAAAATATATGGAGAAAGAAAAATTCTTGATAACATTTCTTTTTCTTTTGGAGAAAAAACTTTTTATACAATATGTGGAGATTCTGGTTGTGGTAAAACCACTTTATTAAATATTATCTCGAGTTTAGACAATAGTTATAGTGGAAATGTTTATTATGGTACAAAATCTTTGGAGAACCTAAAAGACGAAGAAAAAAGATATGAAAGAGCGAATAATATAGGTTTTGTTTTTCAATCATATAATCTATTTGAAAATGACACTGTTTTTAATAACGTTTTCTTAATGGTCGATTCCCAAAGTCACTTTTCCTACCAAAACAAAAAAAGGAAAGTTGAAGAACTATTAAAGATTGTTGATCTTTTATTTGCAAAAGAGAAAATTGTAAAGAATCTTTCAGGAGGAGAAAAACAAAGAGTTGCTATTGCAAGAGCATTAGCTAATTCACCTAAATTTTTATTTTGTGATGAACCAACAGGTTCGTTAGATTCAATTAATAGCGAGAGCATTTTTAATCTTTTAAAGAAAATATCTAATGTATGCACAGTAATTTGTGCAACACACGATATATTATTAGCGGAGAAATATTCAGATTATTCTTTATTTTTAAAAGATGCTCAAATAGAAAAGGTAATAGATAATAATAATTTTATTAACAAAAAAGACAAAATGTTAATGATGAAAGAAGAAAAGAAAAGAATAAAATCTTATTTGTCTTTTAAATTTATATTTAGACATATATTAAACCTAATAAAGCAGAAAAAATTTAGATACATTATTTCAACATGTTTATTGTCACTATCTTTCTTTTCAATCGGATTATCTTCTTACTTAAAAGAAGGAATAAGCACATCTTTAAAAGAATCATTTAGTGAAATAATTGATGACAATACAATAATAGTAAAGAAGAAAAACTCCAGCAATTCCTTATTGGATTACTATTCTGCATCTTATAATGATGTAAATTTGATAGAAAAAGATTATAAGAGTGATGTCGAATATGTAGGAGTAAATTATTTAGTAAATTTTGAAAACTTCTTTAAAAATTCAAATACTTTATATTGTTTAAATAGACCAAACAAATATCGTTTTGATGGCTTTAATATGCGTGCTATCAACGAATATAATTTGGTCAATAATTTTAAGAACGAAGATATTTATCCTTTACTAAATAATTCATTAAATACTGATGAGATAGTTTTGTCTTTTGATTATGTAACAATGAAATCATTATGTTCATATTTGCAAATTGTAAGAACATTTGAATCCCTAGGAGAATATATAGAAAATAATAAATTACTTGTTCAGTTTGAAGTTAAAAATGATGATTGGGGATATTTTGATGTAATGCAATTTAGAGTTAGAGCTGTTATAAAAAGTACTACAAATTCTATTTACCACACAACGAAATTATTTAATGAATATGTTTTTGAAGATGAACTCATGTTTCCTTCGTCTCTTGATATAAATAGAGAAGAAAAATTGCCATGGATAATGAAGAAAATATATTATTTAAAAACAGTTAATTTCCCTTCCTCTTTTTTAAATAAGATTACATATGACAAGAATTATTCAAATTATTTATTTGATAATGATCGATATGAATATTCCCCTAAAACTTGCAATTTAGATACTGTTAATTATACAAATAAAATATATTGTTTTATAACAATTAAAAATGGAATAAACCCTCAAATCCCACTTGAAATAGAAAAATACTTTAATTTATCTAATTTTTATTATTCAACTAATAGTGGATATATTAATCTAGGGACTAGTTTATTTAGCGGATTCTCTGTACCAACTTTTTTTAGTATGGATATAAATAAGATTAATAATGTTATTGATGCTTATTATAAAGTGGAAAAGGAAGATTATGGGGCAATCGATATTGGTGAAGATATTGGTGAAGGTAATGCTATGAAATTTGGTGATAATATTGTTAAATTTTCGAGTTTATATAATAATTCTATTATTGGAAATTATCCACATAAATATAATGAGATTGCTATATCAGAAGGGTTAAGGAGCATCTTAGGTAAAGACATTAATGTTGGGGATGAAATGTATGTTTCAACAATTGTGAGGCAGATTTATAAAGATGATAAATATCAAAATTATTTTAAAACTATAAAACTAAGAATTAGTGGTTTTGTTAAAACGAACAAGGTTTTAATTTTCAATGAACCAGATTTTAGCATTGTCTTATTTAGAGACTTATTTCAAATTTCTTCATTTAGTCTTTTACCAAATGCATTGGTTTATGAATTCAGTGAAAAGCCAAGTGATGAATTAATTGAAAAACTAAGTTCTTCTTTTATAGAATATGAATTTAATAATCCACTTGAGGGCATAGAAAGTGGTATTAATTCGACTTTAGGGTATCTAAATTACGTTCTTTATGCTCTTTCAATAATTACTATTGTTTCATCAATAATATTGTTAATAATTATAAATTACATAAATATAGACGACTTAAAAAGAGACTATTCAATATTATCTGCTTTAGGTTTTTCAAGAGATGAGATATTAAAAATGCACCTTATGAATACTTTATTGCCTTGTTTAGTAAGCCTAATCATTAGTTTTATAAATCTATTATTAACAAACAATCTATTAAGTGAAATGTTTACTTCACAATTAGGTTTGACTACAAATATATCAATAAATTTAGTTACAATTGGATTGCCATTTATTATTATGATTTTAGTTGTTATAATTTGTATGGAATTTTCTAAGAAACCTATAAATAGCATTAATATATCGAAAGAATTACATTAATAAAATATTAAAATTTGAAAAAAAATGTAAAAATTCTATGATAGTTATTTTTTTTAATATATAATAACTTTAAAGTCGTAGACTGGAAGGAAGAAAAATAAATGGCTAAGAGTTCTGGAAAAGTCAAGAAGTTCAACAAAGATAAAGGCTATGGTTTCATTTTAGGTGATGATGGTAAAGATTATTTCTTTTACTATACTTCATTAAATATGGATGGCTTTAAGACTGTTGACGTTGACGCCAAAGTCGAGTTCACTGCCCAAGAATCTGAAAGAGGTTTAAGAGCAATTGATATCGATATCGCTAAATAAAACACATAGTATATATTGTTTTATTTGTGAGAAAGCCATGTAAATGGCTTTTTTTAATGCATTTCTATAATTATTTAATTATAATTATAACTTGTTAGGAAGTAGGTATTGTTATGAGTTTAAGTGCTGGTATTGTTGGATTGCCAAATGTTGGGAAGTCAACGTTATTCAATGCGATTACAAATAGTCACGTTGAAGCCGCTAATTATCCATTTGCAACTATTAACCCAAATGTTGGGACTGTAGCTGTTCCAGATAAAAAAGTAGAAGATCTTGTTAAACTTTTTAATCCAAAAAGAACAATTTTTACAACTTTTGAATTCGTTGATATTGCTGGTTTGGTAAAAGGAGCTAGCAAAGGAGAAGGTTTAGGAAATCAATTTTTAGCAAAAATTAGAGAAGTTGATGCCATAATAGAAGTTGTTCGTTGCTTTGAAAGTAGTGAAATTATTCACGTTGAAAATACAGTTGATCCTATCAGAGATATTGAAATAATTAATTTTGAACTAGTAATGTCTGATTTAGAGACAGTTCAAGGTCGTTTAGCAAAAATAGAAAATAAAGCTAGAATTAGTAAAGATAAAGATTCAATGATTGAAGTTGGTATTTTAACTAGAATAAAAGATGTTTTAATGAGTGGAAAACCTGCTCGTGTTTTATCTTTCAAAGAAGATGAAATTAAATTACTCAAAAATTATAATTTATTAACACTAAAACCAATTATTTATGTAGCAAATGTTTCTGGTGATGATTTAAGTGATATTGATAATTGTAAATTATATGAAGAAGTTAAAAATTATGCTGCAAAAGAAGGAAATCAAGCCCTTCCAATTTCATGTGAAATAGAAATGGAATTGAGTGGCGTTTCTAAAGAAGAAAAACAAGAATTTTTAAATTCAATTGGAGCCAAAAGTAGTGGTCTTGATCAATTAATTCAAGCTGCTTATAACTTACTTAATCTTTCAACATTTTATACCGTTGGGCCTGATGAAGTTAGAGCTTGGACATTCTTAAATGGTATGACTGCTCCTGAATGTGCTGGTGAAATTCATACAGATTTCCAAAAAGGATTCATCAAAGCTGAAGTTTATAGTTATGAAGATATTATGAAATATAAAAATGAACAAGCTTTAAGAGATGCAGGAAAAATTAGAGTTGAAGGGAAAGATTATATTGCACAAAATGGTGATATATTCTTCTTTAGGTTTAATGTCTAATTATGATTAGAATTGGTTTTGGTAAAGATATTCATTCTTTTATTATTGGGAAGCCACTTGTTTTAGGTGGAGTTACTATTCCATATTTACAAGGATTAGATGCTTATAGTGATGGTGATGTTGTCATACATTCAGTATGTGATGCATTACTAGGTTCTTTAGCTTTAGGCGATATTGGAGTTATTTTTCCTAATAGTGATGTTGTAAATAAAAATAGAAATTCTATGGAATTTTTAAAAATAGTTAATCAAATGGTAAAGGATAGAAAATATCATATTAATAACATTGATATATCTATTACTTGTGAAGAACCAAAACTAAGTAAATATTATGAAAATATGAGAGGTAGTATGGCCTTAATATTGGGAATAAATATTATTCAAATTAGTGTAAAAGCTGGAACAAACGAAGGCTTAGATGCTATTGGAAATAAAGAAGGAATAGAAAGCGAATGTGTTGCTTTAGTGGAGAGTGATTAATATGAGTGAAAAAGTTAGAGTAAGATATGCACCATCCCCAACCGGATATTTGCATATTGGTGGAGCAAGAAGCGCTCTTTTCAATTATTTATTTGCTAAAAAATATAATGGTGATTTTGTTTTTAGAATTGAAGATACAGATTTAGAACGTAACATTCCAGGTGCAGATTTTAGTCAACTTCATGATTTAATTTGGCTTGGAATTGTTCCTGATGAATCAATTGAAAAACCAAATCCAAAATATGCCCCATATCGTCAAACTGAAAAGTTAGATCTTTATAGGAAATATGCTCAAGAATTAGTTGAAAAAGGCTATGCATATGAGTGCTATTGTACAAAAGAAGAACTTGAGCAAATGAAAGAAGATCAATTAGCAAACGGAATCAAATCTTTTAAATATGATAGACATTGTTTACATTTAACTCCTGAACAAAAAGAACAATATAAAAAAGAGGGTAGAGTCCCTTCTATTAGATTAAAAATGGAAGACAATGTTGAATTTAAATTTCATGATTTAGTTCGTGGAGATGTTAGTTTTAATAGTGATGATATCGGTGATTTTGTTATTGTTAAATCAAATGGAATTCCTACTTATAATTTTGCAGTTGTAATTGATGATCATTTAATGGAAATTACGCATGTTTTAAGAGGCGAAGAGCATTTATCAAATACTCCAAAACAATTACAAATTTATAAATATTTTGGTTGGAAAGCTCCTGAATTTGGTCATATGACAATTATCATTAACCCAAACGGAAAGAAACTTTCAAAAAGAGATCACAATATTTTACAATTTATGTCTGAATACCGTGACTTAGGATATTTACCAGAAGCTATTGTTAATTTCTTATTTTTATTGGGTTTTACTCCTGATGATAACAAGGAATTGTTTACTATGGATGAAGCAATAAAAGCTTTTGATCCTAAAAGATTAAGTTCTTCTCCATCAATGTTTGATCAAAAGAAACTTGAGTGGACAAATGGTCAATATATTAAAAAAATGGATAACGAATCGTATTTTAAATTTGTAATTCCATTCGTTAAAAAGGTAAGTTATTTTAAAAATTATGACGAAAAAGCATTAGATAATTTAGCTTTAGTTTTTAAGGAAGAATTATTATATGGTGCTCAAATAGTTGAGTTCTTAAATGATATTGTAACTCCTACAAAAGAATTTACTGATGAACAAAAAGTTTTCTTAGATTCTGAAAATTCTAAAAAAGTTAAAAATTTATTTATTGATAAATTAAATGCTCTTGATATTTTAAATGCTGATAATGTTAAAGCAATTTTCAAATCTATTCAACAAGAAACCGGGATTAGAGGCAAAGATTTATATATGCCAATCCGTTTAACATTAACTCATGTTGAGCACGGTGTAGAAATGTTCAACATAATTGATATTTTAGGTAAAAAAGAAGTACTAAATAGACTAAAGAATTAATGGCATTTTATACTTATATAAAGTATAATATTTCCGCGAGAGGTGAAATTATGGAAGAAAATTTTAAAAATGAATCAATGGTAGATGTTGCATTCTCAACACTTAATTCTAGTGCTAAAGGAATGGATTTCTATGATTTATACAAAACTGTAAGTGATAAAGCTGGTTTTACAAAGGAACAAAGTGATGCTAATATTGCTACTTTTTATAGTAACTTATCACTTGATGGTCGTTTTGTTAATTTAGGCGATAATTTATGGGATTTAAGAGCTAGACAAACTTATGACAAAGTTCATTTTGATATGAACGATGTTTATAGTGATATCGATGAAGAAGTTGCTGGAAATACCGATGTTGAAGAACTTGATGATGAAGAGAAAAAAGAAGAGGGTATTTCTGAAGAAACTGAAGATGGGACAACTCCTAGTAGTGAAGATGATGGCAGTGTTGTTCCAACAAAAGATGAGTAATTATAGCTATATATTATTGTAAGGAGGTATTTTATGGCATTAGTTAGTATGGTAGAAATGTTAAAAAAAGCACATGAAGGACATTATGCTGTTGGACAATTTAACATTAATAACCTTGAATGGGTTGAAGCAATTCTTGATGAGTGTCAAGAAGAAAAATGTCCAGTAATTTTAGGTGTTAGTGAAGGTGCTGCTAAATATATGGGTGGTGTTGAAACTATTGTTGGTCTTGTTAATGGTTATATGAAACATAACAACATTACAATTCCAGTTGCTTTACATGTTGATCATGGTTCAAGTTTTGATTTTTGTAAAAAAGCAATTGATGCAGGTTTCAGCAGTGTCATGATTGATGCTAGTAAACATCCACTTGATGAAAATATTGCTATTGTTAAACAAGTTACAGATTATGCCCATAATCATAAACCATATGTTTCAGTTGAAGCTGAACTTGGTCATGTTGGTGGACAAGAAGATAATGTTGTTAGTCAAGGAGTCTTATATGCTGATAAGAATGAATGTAAGAGACTCGTTGATGAAACCAAAATTGATGCTTTAGCTCCTGCTTTAGGATCAGTTCATGGACCATATCATGGAGAACCAAAATTAGGTTTTGATGAAATGGATGAAATTAACCATTTAGTTGGAATTCCTCTAGTGTTACATGGTGGTAGTGGTATTCCTGATTGGCAACTTAAGAAAGCCATTGATAGAGGTACTTGCAAAATTAACGTAAATACTGAGTGTCAACAAGCTTTTGCTAAAATTGTTCGTGAAATTTGTGCAACTACAGATCCAAGTACAGTTTATGATCCACGTAAGATTTTAGGACCAGCTAAACAAGGTATTAGAGATGTTGTAAAACAACATTGTGCTGTGTTTGGTTGTGTTGGAAAAGCTGAATAGAAAATAATAAAAGTCCTCTAGTAGGACTTTTTTAAAAGAGATTTATATGTATTTAGAAAAAGAATTAAAAGCAGCCATTGAGGCTTGTAATATTGCTCAAGCAGAAGTTTTAAAAATTTATGCTAGCAATTTTAATGTGGAAATTAAAAGTGATAATTCTCCAGTAACTGCTGCTGATAAAAAAAGTGATGAAATTATTAGAGAATATTTAAAATGTCGTTTTAGTAAATATGCTTTTTTAACTGAAGAATCTTTTGATGACAAAGCTAGATTAAATAATGACTATGTATGGATTATCGATCCTGTTGATGGTACTGATGATTTTGTGCATAGAGATGATGAATTTACTATTAATATTGCTTTATCTTATAAACATGAAGCAGTTTTAGGAGTCATTTGTGTTCCTGCAAAAAATGAATTATTTTACGCTGTTAAAGGTGAAGGAAGTTATGTTATTAGAAATAATAAAGCAACAAGAATTCATGTAAGCAACAAAACTAAAGATTTAACATGTTATACGAGTGTTTTTCATTTAAGCAAAAAAGAAGAAGATATGATTGAAAAACATAAAGATATAATTTCTAAAGTTCAAAAATTAGGTTCATCTATAAAAGGTTGCTATATTGCTGAAGGCAAGGGTGATATTTCTTATAGAATGAGCAGTGGAACTAAAGAATGGGATTCAGCAGCTTTCCAAGTTATTGTTGAGCAAGCTGGTGGTTTTGTTTTAAAACCTGATGGAACAAGAATGTTTTATAATAGAGAAGATGTTTTTAACCGTGAAGGATATCTCATTGTAAACAATATGAAAAACTTCCTTTTATAAAAAAAGAAGTGGTAAATGATATAGTTATTAAAAAAAGTAGAATTTGAATTCTACTTTTTTATTTGTTTATTTGCAGCTTCTTCCATCTGCTTTTTAACTTCAGCTTTATCACTTGCAAGTCTTACAGCAACAACTCCAGGTACTTCTTCCATTAAAATTATTTCTATACCACTTGATAGTGTATCATTTATTAAAGAGCAACCTTCACAAGCTCCGACCATGTTGACATAAACAATTCCATCTTCAAATGAATCAAATTCTACGTCTCCTCCATCTCTTTGGATGAATGGTCTAACCTTATCTAAAGTGTCTTTAATTAACTTAATAGTTTTATCGTTTTTTTCCATACTTTTAAATTATATATTCCTTATCTCAAAAAGCAAATAATATACAACAAATTTGTAAAATAAAAGAACGTTTCCGTTCTTAAATTTTTTGTTTGGTGCCCGGGACCGGAATCGAACCGGTATGGACTCAACATCCACAGGATTTTAAGTCCTGCGCGTCTACCTATTCCGCCACCTGGGCGGACACTTTAACAAATTTGGTGATCCATTGGAGATTCGAACTCCAGACCCCTTGATTAAAAGTCAAGTGCTCTACCGGCTGAGCTAATGGATCAAAATTTTGGTTGGGGTGGCTGGGATTGAACCAGCGAAATGACAGAGTCAAAGTCTGTTGCCTTACCACTTGGCTACACCCCAAGATGTTTAACCTTTATGGTGGAGGGGGGCAGATTCGAACTGCCGAACCCGAAGGAGATGATTTACAGTCATCCGCGTTTAGCCTCTTCGCTACCCCTCCACATTTTGAGAAATTTGGTGGATGTTAGAGGGCTCGAACCTCTGACCTCCGCCGTGTAAAGGCGATGCTCTCCCAACTGAGCTAAACATCCATCCGTTTTACACTGCATAACGCGTGCTTAAATATATTATCAAAGTTGAGTTTTTTAGTCAATAATTAATGATAAACTCTAATAAAAAACGAATGATTTTTTAATTGTAAGCGCTTTCACAATTAAAATTTTTAAAATACGCTTTACAAAAAATCGACTGCCTTTAATATAAGAACATTATTAAATTTTATTATTTAGTAAAAAAACGGAGATTTATGAGAAAAGATACTTTAATTTACATCGGAAAACGTTTAATTTTATGTTTTTTAACAATTATTGTAGTTATTACGGCTACATTCTTTTTAATGAACGCTATTCCTGGTGGTCCATTTTTAAGTGAAAAAGGAACTTCTCAAACGATTCTTGATAATTTAAATCATAAATATGGATTAGATCAACCATTATTTATGCAATATATAAATTATCTAAAATCAGCTTTGATATTTGATTATGGTCCTTCCATAAAACAAAAAGGTAAGGAAGTAATTGATATTATATTAACAGCATTTAAAACTTCGTTACCAATTGGAGTTATCGCAGGAATCATGGCAATCGTCTTCGGCACATTCTTTGGTTCGTTAGCAGCTGTTAAACATAATAAAGTTATTGATAGGGTAATAATGGTGTTTTCTACAGCATCTGTTGCTTTCCCATCATTTGTTATTGCATCTGTATTATTATATGTATTTTGTTCTAAATTAGGTTGGTTCCCAGCAAATGGAATTACAACTGAAGGTGATTATAGTGGATATATATTACCTGTTATTACTTTAAGTATGTATCCGACTGCATATATTACTCGTTTAACTAGATCTTCAACTCTTGATGTTTTAAATAGTGATTATATTCGTACAGCAAAAGCAAAAGGTGTTAGTAAACCAGTTATTTTATTTAAACATGCTTTAAGAAATTCTTTAACTCCAGTTATTACTTATGCTGGACCAATGTTTGCAAGTATTATTACTGGATCTTTAGTTGTTGAACAAATTTTTTCAATACCTGGATTAGGAAGGGTATTTATAAGAGCTATTACTGGAAGAGATTACCCACTTATTATGGGAACCACAATCTTTTTAACAGTATTAGTTATAGGAATGATTCTTATTTGCGATATTTTATATAAAGTCGTAAATCCAAGAGTCGAATTAGAGTAGGAGGTATTGATATGAAAATTGGTGATCACAATCCATTTGGATTTCAAGTAAACTACGAAAAATTCTTCTCTAAAGCAAGTAAAAATGAAAAAGATTTACAAGTAAAAATGCGTCCATCTACATCTTTTATGAAAGATGGAGTAAGAGCTTTTGTGCATAATCCTATTGCAATGACATGTTTTATAGTTTTGTTAATTATTGTTATATCAATTATTATTATTCCTATATTTTATCCATATAGTTATGATTTACAACTTGGTTTAGCTACATCTGATGGAAGTTATAATAATTTAAGTCCTTTTGAATATGGAACTACTGAGCAAGAGATTATTGCAAGTGGTGGAAGTGTATTTCCACATATATTTGGAACTGATAGTTTAGGAAGAGACTATTTTATTAGAGTTATATATGGAGCAAGGGTATCTTTAGCTGTTGGTTTCTTTGCAGCAGTTATTGTTCTTATTATAGGAACTTTATATGGTTCAATTTCTGGATTAATCGGTGGAAAAGTCGATATGATTATGATGAGAATAGTCGATGTTATCTATTCTTTGCCAGATATGTTAATTATTATTTTGTTATCAGTTATTTTAAGAAAAACCTTACCAGATTTAACTGGAACACCACTTGAAAACATTGGTGTAGGTATGATTTCAATATTTATTGTATTTGCATTGTTATATTGGGTTGGAATGGCCAGATTAGTTCGTGGACAAGTTTTAAATATTAAACAAGAAGATTATATTCTTGCCGCTCGTTCAATCGGTGCTGGAAATAGTTTTATTATTAGAAAACATTTAATTCCAAACTGTATGTCAATCATTATCATTAGTGCAGCTTTACAAATTCCAAGTGCAATATTTACTGAATCTTTCTTATCTTTTATGGGTTTAGGTGTTAGTTTACCAATGCCAAGTTTAGGAAGTTTAGCAAGTGATGGATTAGATAGTTTAACTATTTATCCATGGAGATTATTTGTTCCAGCAGTAGCAATTTGTTTAATTGTTCTCTGCTTAAATTTATTAGGTGATGGATTAAGAGATGCTTTTGATCCAACCTTAAAGGATTAAGGAGGTAATAGATATGTCACATTTATTAGAAGTTACAGATTTACATACCTCGTTCATGATACCAGCTGGTGAAGTTAAGTCAGTTAATGGTGTTTCATTCAATCTTGATGAAAAGAAAATATTAGGAATTGTTGGAGAATCTGGTAGTGGAAAGAGTGTTACAGCCTATTCAATTATGCAGATATTATCTTATCCTGGGAAAATTGTTGGTGGATCTATTAAATATAAGGGGAAAGAATTAGTGGGTCTTCCAGACAAAGAAATGGCAAAACTTAGAGGTAATAAAATTTCAATTATTTTCCAAGATCCAATGACTTGTTTAAATCCTGTTTATACCATTGGTAATCAACTTGTAGAAGCTATTATGATTCACCAAAAAGCTGATGCAAAAAAAGGTAAAAAAGAGATTAAAAAAGATAAAAATGGCAAAGTTATTAAAGATAAAGATATCGCTAAAGAACGTGCCAAACATATGTTAGATCTTGTTGGAATCAATGATATTGATCGAAGAATGAAACAATATCCATTTGAATTCAGTGGTGGTATGTTACAAAGAATTATGATTGCTATGGCTCTAGTTTGTGAACCAGATATATTAATTGCTGATGAACCAACAACTGCACTTGATGTTACTATTCAAGCTCAAATCCTTGAATTGTTAAAATCAATTCAAGAGAAAATGGGAATGGCTATTATCATAATTACACATGATTTAGGAGTTGTTGCTCAAATCTGTGATGAAGTTGATGTTATGTATGCTGGTAGAATTGTTGAAAAAGGTACAGTAGATGAAATTTTCTATAATCCTCAACATGAATATACAAAAGGTTTATTAAAATCGATTCCTCGACTTAAGAATTCTACAAAATTAGTTCCTATTGAAGGCAATCCTGTTGATGTATTTGCACTTCCAAAAGGTTGTTCATTTGCTCCTAGATGCAGTGAATGTATGGAAATTTGTTTAGAAAAATATCCACAAATGCATTCTGTGAATGAAATTCACGAAACAGCATGTTTCAAATTTATGCAATCTTTATATGAAGCTAAAAAGATTTCTGAAAAAGAATTTAGCGATTATCTAAATAAATGTGAATCCAATGAAAAAGCAAAAACTGAAGGAGGTAAGAAACATGAAAAAGCAAAATAAAACTCCTACAGCAAAAAAACCAAACAAAGTTAAGACTATTAAAACTGATGATATCTTAGTAGTTCGTCACTTGAAACAGTTTTTCTCGGTTGGCGAAGGTTTCTTTAAAACTAAGAAATTAAAGGCCGTAAATGATGTTTCATTTACAGTTCATAAAGGGGAAACTTTAGGACTTGTTGGTGAATCTGGTTGTGGGAAAACTACAACTGGTAGGTGTATTCAAAGACTTTATAAGATTACTGGTGGATGTATTTATTTTAAAGGCAAAAGAATTGCTGCTGGTAATAGATGGAATGAAAAAGAGATTAAATACACTTTATTAAATTATAAGAATGCTGTTAAAGCTTTAAAAATTGACTATAACTCAACTGAAATAACTGAAGCAGTTTATAAAGAAAAACTAAAAGCTTTAAAAGATAAAAAAGATGCAATAGTAACAAAAGAAAAACGTAAAATTGCTGAGCATAAGTATGATGAAAAACATGTTGATAAGAATCTTATGCGTCAAATTCAAATGATTTTCCAGGATCCATATTCATCACTTGATCCTCGTATGACTGTTGAAGATATTATTGCAGAACCACTTGATGTATATCATTTATATAAAAATAAAGAAGAACGTAGAACTAAAGTTCTTGAATTAATGAAAACTGTTGGTTTATCAAGCGAACAAGCTACTAGATATGCTCATGAATTTAGTGGAGGGCAACGTCAAAGAATTGGAATTGCACGTGCTTTAGCATTAAATCCTGAATTTATTATCTGTGATGAGCCTGTATCTGCTCTTGATGTTTCAATCCAAGCACAGGTTATTAATACCTTTGTTGAATTAAAGAAAAAACTTGGATTGACTTACTTATTTGTTGCTCACAACCTATTGGTTGTTAAGCATATATCTGACCGTATTGCTGTTATGTATTTAGGACATATTGTTGAACTTGCTCCTACTGATGAATTGTTTAAGAATCCAATGCATCCTTATACAGATTCGTTATTAAGTGCTATTCCAATGCCTGATCCAAAACAAGCAAGAGAGAATAAACGTATTATCCTCACGGGAGATATCCCAAGTCCATTAAATGCACCTAGTGGGTGTCCATTTAGAACAAGATGTAGCAAAGCAACGGAGAAATGTGCTACTTCTCGTCCTCCATTAAAGGAACTCAATCCGGGACATTTCGTGGCATGTCATCTATATGATGATAAGACTAAATAAAAAGATAGGAATAGATCAAACTATCTTGAAAGGAAAAATTATATGAAAAAATTAAAATTTGGTGTTATGTCTACTGCTGCAGCTTTAGCCCTTGCTGGCTTAGTAAGCTGTGGTTCAACTTCAAAGTCATTAACTGTATGTGTTGGTCCAAACCCAGATACAATTGATCCAGCTTTGAATAGTGCTGTTGATGGTGCAACTATGATTATCCATGCGTTTAGCGGAATAACAAAGTTCGTACAAGATGGAGATTCAACTAAGATTGTACCTGATGTTGCAGATGATGCTTTTGACTATACTTCAGATTATACAACCGCTGCAGATGGGAAAGTTACTTATAAAATTCCACTTAAGAAAGATCTTAAATGGAGTGATGGAACTTCTTATGATGCAAATGCATTTGTATATTCTTGGAATAGAGCTGCTAGTGGAAAATTAGCTGCTGACTATGGATATATGTTTGATGTTATCGATGGATATGAAGAATGTTCAGCCGATACTACCGGAGCTGCAAAATTAAATGTTTCTGCTAGTGAAGATGGCAATACTTTAACTGTAGTGTTAAATAACTACGTTCCATATTTTGGTGAATTATTAGCATTCCCAACTTATATGCCTGTTAAGGAAAGTGTTGTTGAAGCTAATGGTGAATCTTGGGCTACTGATGCCTCAACCTATATTGGAAATGGACCAATGAAAATGGTTTCTTGGACAGCTGATAGTTCAATTGTTATGGAAAAGAATGAAAATTATTATGGTAAAGATGATGTAACTTGTGAAAAAATCACATTCGCATTATCTGATGATGATGCTTCACAACTTGCTAACTTCCAAAAAGGTGATTGGCAATTTATTGATAGTGTTCCAAATGATCAAATGAAGACATTAGCTGCTGATGATCCTGATGAATACTTCGTTGTTGGACAACTTGGTACTTACTATTGCTGTTTCAATATTAATGATGATACTTTCTCCACAATTGCTAATACTGAAAAGAAGAGAGAAAACGTTAGAAAAGCTTTAACTATTATGCTCGATCGTCAATATATTGTTGATGAAATCGGACAAGCTGGTCAAACTCCTGCTAACTCATTCGTTGCTACTGGATTAACTGATCCAGCCGGTGGAGAATTTACTGATCACAATGGTGTTAATGGTGATGGTAGTGGATACTTTGATGCAAGTGAAGATGCTGTAACTGCAAATCAAAAAGATGCTGTTGAATTAATTAAAGGTGCAGGATTTACTTATGATGATGCAACTGGTAAATTCACTAACTTCCCAAAAATTAGTTATATTACTAATAAAGGAACAGGACACGTATTAATTGCTCAATATATTCAAGGTGTTTTTGATAAATTTGGTATTTCAATGGATGTTTCACAACAAGAATGGGCTGACTTCTTACAAACAAGAAAAGATGGCAACTATTCTATGGCAAGAAATGGTTGGTTAGGTGATTATAACGATCCAATTTCATTCCTTGATATGTGGACTACAGGTTCAGGAAATAACGATATTCAATTAGGAAAAGATGAACATAAAACTTATGCTGCATATAGTGTTGATTTAAATAATGATGGTTCAATTGGTTCAGATGAAACTGGATTAACATGGGCTGAATCTTATGATGTATTAATTGGAAAGATTAAAGCTTCAACCGTTCCAACTGAAAGATTTAAGATGATGCACAATGCTGAAACATTATTAATGTCAACTTGGACAGTTTGCCCAATTTATAACTACACTGATGTTTATATGAAATCTAGTAAAGTTAAAGGATTCTATTCAACTCCAACTGGTTTCAAATATTTCATGCATACTACTATTACAGAGTAATCTGTTCTAGATACCTAGAACTCTTTATAAAAAAAGGTTATTCATATAATCTCCGGTGAATAACCTTTTCTTTTGCAAACTATCCTGAAAGGAAAAATTATAAAATCAAGATGTTGTTGCGATATTATATTAACAAATCTAAGAACGAATTAATATCCTTTTTTACCAAGTAGATGGAACATATTCTTTTTATAAATTTCAACTCCTGGTTGATTGAATGGATTTACTCCTAACATATAAGCACTCATTGCACATGCGTTCATAAAGAAATCAAAGAAATGTCCTAAGTTACGAGCATCTAATTTATCTAGAGTAATCGTAATATTTGGAACATCACCTGATTCAGAATGAGCCTTTAAAGTTCCTTCATAGGCTTTGCCATTAACAAAGCTTAAATTTTTTCCTGCTAAATAATTTAAACCATCTAAATCGTCTTTATCTTTTTCTATGGTAATATCATTATTTGCATGATTGACATAAATAATAGTTTCAAATAATACTTTACTTCCATCTTGAATAAATTGTCCCATTGAATGTAAATCAGTAGTGAAAATAGCAGAAGCAGCTAATAGTGCTTTACTAGTTTTTCCTTCTGATTCATCAAATAATTGTTTCCACCATTCAATAAGCATTTTATTTTGTAATTCATAAGATACTAACATTTCCGTTGAATATCCATGAGTATATAAATAATTTCTTTGGCAGGCATATTTATAAGCTTCATTTGTAAATACATCTGGATTATTATATTCTTCTCTGCCATCAGCAAAACCGGCTAAGAATTCTTTAATATCGATTCCAGCACAGGCAATTGGGAATAAACCAACTGGTGTAACAACTGAAAATCTTCCTCCAATATCATCAGGTAAAACGTATGTTTCATAACCTTCGGCATTTGCTAAAGTTTTTAAAGCACCTTTTTCTTTATCGGTTACAGCAACAATTCTATTTCTAGCTTCTTCTTTGCCATACTTTTTTTCTAATAAATCTTTTAATAATCTAAAACTAATTGCAGTTTCAGTAGTGGTACCTGATTTTGAAATTACACAAACAGTAAAATTTCTAGTTTTTAGATATTCAATAGTTTGAGAAACATAATTTGGATCAAGTGTATTTCCTAAATATACAATTTCCATTTTATCTAAGGAGTGCAAACCATTTAAAGCTTCGATTGCAGCACGACTTCCAAGATAACTTCCACCAATTCCACAAACAACAAAAGTATTATATTTTGCTCTAAATTCATTAGCTTTTTTAATGATTCTTTCTACTTCGTTTTTATCATAATTAACTGGATAATCAAGCCAACCTAAGAAATCACTTCCTAGACCAGTTTTATTATGAATCATTTCATGAATTTCTTTAACTCTTTCTTTGTAGTCAGCTAAATTAGCTTGTCTACTTTTTTGGACATAATCAAAACCTACATTAATCATACTTTTTTCTCCTTTTGTAGTTCTTTTTCTACCATATTTGGTAAAGATTTTTCAAGTTTTGTAAAATCAACTTCTTGTAAATAAACTGTATCTTTTGATGTCTCATTGTTAACAAATGTTTGATCTACTTTTGGTAAATCTTTAACGGAAACACTAAGATATTTATTAACAGAATCTACCTTCTTTACAACGACTTTTATTTTATCCCCAACATGAACATAATTAAAGATATTGTTTATAAAATGCGAAGAAATTTCGCTTATATGGAGTAGACCAATAAAGCAATTTTCAAACGATAAAAAAGCTCCATATTTCTTTATGGAAGTAACAATACCATCAACAACATCACCAACTTTATAATCGTTCATTTTATTCACCAATTAATCTTTTAAATAACATCAAATCGTCATATGTTGTAATTTTGAAATTTAGTTTATCACCAGGAAACAAATTTACATCATAACCTAAATATTTTACCATACTGGCATCGTCTGTAAAAGAAATGTGTTCTAAAATAGCTTTTTTATGAGCTTCAAATAATATATTAAAAGAAAAAGACTGTGGAGTTTGAATTATAAATACTTTATTTCTATCTAAATATTTGTCTATTTTGGAATTTTCAAAAGTAGTGCAAATAGAGTCTGAAATAGGAATCGAAGCAGTATTTGCAGGGGATTTTTCTAAAGATAAAATTGCATCATTAAGTAATTTAGTTGTTAACATTGGCCTAGATGAGTCATGAATTATGACATTGGCTTTTGATGTATCTATATTATTTTTCTTTATTAATTCAAGAGCATTAAAAACACTTTCTTGTCTTGTACTTCCTGGTTTAACGTAAAATATTTTTTTTATTGATTTATATTCGTTAATTTTAACTTTTGTATAATCTTTATGCTCTTCATTTAATACAACATAGATTTCATCAATAGAAGGATTCTTATTGATAATTTCAAATGAATATAAAAAAACTTCTTTATTTGCTACTTTAATATATTGTTTTGGAATTGATGTTTGCGTTCTTAAAGAACTTCCACCCATAAGTAAAATAGCAATATTCATAATACTAATTTTTATCTTTCTCTATTTTATAATCGAGGGCAGCATTAATAGCTAAACTATCAATAATTAATTTAGTTACCTTATCTAATTCACTATTTAATGTGTAATCAGCTTTACATATATAATTAACACGTCCATCGTTTAATAAGTTATAAACTTTTTCTTTTTGGCCTTTTTTATAAACAGCGATTGAATTACCGCCATTATTTTTAACTAAAATCATACATGGAACATCAGTTAATCCATCACCAAGATAAATCATGTTTCTATAATCAATTCTTCTATGAGAAACGTGTTCATTTACTTTATTGTCATCAACTATTTTAGAAACACCTTTTGAAATTCTAAAGATGTATTGCGTCTTTTGAGTATAATTAATCATTGTTTTTGGCCATACAGCTTCATCAGTTTTTGGATCATAAATATATTCACAACCAAAAATATTTTTAAATTCTTTTGAAATTTGACTTCCCATTACAATTTCTTTATTTCCACTTGTAATTAAGTAGTGCTCAGCGATTAATCCTTTTGATTTTGCATATTCGTTAATTCTACTAAACCAATTACTTAAGCCATCATAATATTTAATTACTTTACCTTGTTTTTCAAGAAATTCTCTTGTTATTTTAATATTTTTCTTTTTAGCTTCTTCAAGTATTACATACATAAAACCTAAGATTCTATCGCAATCATTTTTAATACAAAAATCTTCGGTTAAAGCCCAAAATTCACTAGGAGTGTATCCTAAAGCAGGTATTAATCCGAATTCTTGCATATCATGAGTTGCAAGGGTTTTATCAAAGTCATACATAAAACATACAATTTTCTTTTTCATATAATAAAATTATATAGCAAAACAACATTAAATAGCAAAAAACCTACAAAAATTTCTCTATTTATATATAATAAATAGGTATGAGTAAAAGTGATCTAGCAGCTTTAGTTACTGCAATTAGTATTGTTGTTGTTATATTGATAGTCTATATAGGATACATTGTTGTGTCTTTTTTCTTTATGAGAAGATTTGTTGAAAAAATTGAAAATATTAAAAAAACTATAAGTGTTTTAATTTACCAAAAATATGAAGGTCTTGATTTTGTTGCTGAATCTTTAATTAAAGAGGGCGTTAACAATAGGAAGTTAAAAGAGTTTAGTTCTGGTAACGAATTCAATAAATATACGAAAATAACTGCTGATGAATTTGAAATAGATTTTGATGCTAGTGAAGAAGCTTATAACTTTATTAAAGGCATATTCCAAGATTTAAAATACTGTGACAGTTTAGATAACATAAAGAATTTAATGTTAAGTATTGATTCGATTAATAGCAAATATTATGAATCAATTCAACTATATAATACTTATGTTGTTGGTTATAATTATTGGAGAAATTTATTCTTCACTAAATGGGTAAAAAAACTATTTAAAAAAGAAGAATATGATTCAATAAAATAAATATTTAAAGGAGAACTTATGAAGTTTGAAGAGCTAAAAGTTAGTAAACCTAACAAAGAGAAAATTATTAATGAAATGAAAGAAGCAACTGCTGAATTAAAGGCTGCAAAAACTAAAGAAGATGCCATTAAAGCAGTTCAAAAGTCGTTTAAAATTAACGATAAGATTGAATCCAATTTTACTATCATTTCTATTCGTCATAGTATTGATATGAATGATAAAAAGATTGCAAAATTAAGTGATATTTGTGATGAAGTTGGCCCAGAAATTAGTCAATATGGTGTTGAATTTGATAAGGCAATTGTTGAATCTAAATTTAAAGAAGATTTAGTTAAAAAATTTGGTAAAACAATGTTTGATCGTATTGAAGCCGAATTTAAAGTATTTAAGCCAGAGATTATCCCAGATAAAATTAAGGAAAATCAATTAATTAACGAATATCAAAAAGTTATTGCTGGAGCTCAAATTGAATTTAGAGGTCAAACATATAATTTATCTTCAATTGGAAAATTTATGTCTGATAAAGATAGAGACACCCGTTTAGAATCTGCAAAAGCTTATTATGGATATTTAGAAAAAAATGATGCTGAACTTGGTAGAATTTATGATGATTTAGTTCACATTCGTACTAAAATTGCTAAAACTTTAGGTTTTAAGAATGCTATTGAATATGAATATATTTCTTTAGGAAGATTAGATTACGATGCCAAAATGGTAAAAGGATATCGTGATCAAATATATAGAGAAGTTGTTCCTGTTGTTAGTAAAATTAGAAAAGCACAAGCTAAACGTTTAGGAATTAAACATCCATTATTTGTTGATTATAACCTTGAATTTAATAGTGGAAACGCTAAACCATGTGGTGATAGCGAATATTTATGTAAGTGTGCTAGTAAAATGTATCATGAAATGTCACCTATTACTGGAGACTTCTTTGATAAAATGTACAATGACCATTTATTAGATTTAGATGCTAAACCAGGTAAAATGACTGGTGGATATATGACTTATATTCCAAAGATTAAAATGCCATTTATTTTCTCAAATAGTAATGGAACATCTGCTGATGTTGATACATTAACGCATGAATTTGGACATAGTTTCCAAGGATATCTTGGTAGTAAAATTAAAGTTCCTTCATATCGTATGCCAACTTTAGAAGCATGTGAAATTGATTCGATGAGTATGGAATTCTTTGCTTGGCCATGGATGAATTTATTCTTTAAAGATGAAGCAGATAAATATAGATATTCTCATTTATGTAGTGCATTAACCTTCTTACCATATGGAGTAGAAGTTGATGAATTTCAACATTGGGTCTATGAAAATCCAGATTGTGGACATGAAGCACGTTGCAAAAAATGGGCTGAAATTGACCACAAATATAGACCAGAATTTGATTATAAAGGATTTGAATATGCTCAAGGTCATTTATGGATGAGACAAGCTCATATCTATCAATCACCATTCTATTATATTGATTATACTTTAGCTCAAGTTTTAGCATTAGAATTTAAATGTGAAATGGATAAAAATAGAGAAAAAGCATGGAATAAATATGTAAAACTCTTAAAGATGGGTGGTAAATATCCATTCTTAACCTTACTTGAAAAAGATCATTTAAGAAATCCATTTATTGAAGGAAATGTTAAGAAAGTAATTAGACCACAAATAAAAGTTTTAAAATCATTCGATGATTCTAAAATGTAGTTTTTGAAAATAAATTATTTACAAAATAAAAGCCTTCAAGTTGAATAGCATCACTTGAAGGCTTTTTATATGTTTATTGTGGAGTTAAATGTAGAAGAGGTATATTCTTTTATCTCATCATTATTTAAAGGATTTGTAGGATTACCAAAATGTAAGTCAGTAAGCCATAAAATTTTAAAATCATCATGATATTCTAATGATTTTTCATATTTATCAGTAGAATAGGAAGTATTTCGATTTATAGTTTGTTTGATATTAGTAAGATTATTTGTTTGGCAACTCACTAAAAACGAACTAATTAATACAATACTTGAAACAACAAAAATTCTTTTTTTTCATAATTTTCCCCTTTTCTGAGCTTAAGAATTATTAATATTTCTTAACATAAAACTCTATTTATCTTAAGATATTTGTATTATTTTTTTATCACAAAAGGAAATAAATGCTAGATAAATGTACATTAATTTAATTTTTCACTTAAAATAATTAAATTAATTTCGCATTATTAAAAAAGAAAGTAGTTGCTAGATTTATTTATTGGGTTAAAATAATAACATAAACAAGGAGGAAAAATTTATGTTATCTATTAAAAGTAATATTAGATTATCTTCTTCTTGCTATTATTATTACTATTATTGTTAGGAACGTTTTTCATTTCGCAATAGTAGGAAGGTGGAAAACGTTATTACGTTTGACACCTAAAGATTTTAGTAATTATTGTCTCAGGTGCCACGCCTGAGATTTTTTATTTCTAAAAAGGAGAAAAATATGAAAAAGAAAATCATTATTAATGTAGCTATGTTAGCTAGTGTAGTTGGTTCGTTATTACTCACGTCTTGTGGTGATACATCAACTGGTAAATCGATTGGTATTTTAAAATTCGTTGAGGATACACCATTAAATTTAGCAGAAGATGGCTTTATTGCAGGATTAAAAGAGAAGGGATTTGAAGATGGTAAAAATATTACCATTAATGAACAAAATCCAAATGCAGATTCTACAAAAAATACTTCAATGGCAAGTTCATTAGTTCTTGGGAACGATTTAGTTTTTGGAATTGCTACTCCAAGTGCTGTTGCTTTAAAAAGTGCTGTTGATAAAAATGGTTTAGAGATTCCAACACTATTTACAGCAGTTACTAATCCAGTTGGTGCTGGACTAGTAAGTGATATGACCACTCATAGTGAGAATGTATGTGGAATGTCAGATATGACTGATGTTAATTTAGTTGTTGATGCTTTAGCAGAATTTGGTACAGTTGATCAAGTTGGGATGCTTTATAACGTTAGTGAAAGTAATTCACAATATCAAGTTGATTTATTTCAAAAATCTGCAGAAGCAAAAGGCTGGACTGTAAAAGATATGGGTGTTAGTGATGATAATTTGATTACTAGTACAATCAATTCTATTCCAGATGGAGTTGATGCAATCTATATTCCAACTGATAATCATATAGTTGATGCAATTTCACAAGTAAGACAAGTTGCAAAAGCAAAAGGCGTTATTACTATTTGTGCTGATGCTTCAGTTTGTGAAGATGGAGTAATGGTTGGAATTGGAGTTGACTATGAAACACTTGGTAAAAGTGTAGGTTATATGGCTGCTAAAATTTTAAATGGAGAAGTTAAAGATGCAAGTGAAATTGCTTGTGAATTCCAAGATACTCCGATTAGATATATCAATTTAGATATTGCAAAAGAAGCAGGAATTACTGTTCCACAAACCCTAATTGATGAAGCCGATAAGGTTTACGGGAGTAATTAAAATGAATCAGTTAACTAATTTTTTAACTGAACCATTATTATTAGGTCTTATTTGGGGAATCTTAGCTCTTGGTGTATTTATTGCTTATAGAGTTTTAGATATTGCAGATTTAAGTGTTGAAGGGGTTTTACCTTTGAGTGCTGTTTTATCATTATTTTTAATAAATAATGGGGTAAATCCTTTTATTTCTTTATTAATATGTGTTGTAGTTGGTGCATTATGTGGTTTTTTAGTTGCAGTGATGCATCTATATTGTAAAATTCCTAGTTTATTAAGTGGAATTATTATGATGACTGGCTTATTTTCTATTGTAGTTGTTATTTCTAAAGGACATATTTCTTTAGATTCAAGTCACGTTAGTGATACAATTTTTAATCCTTTAAATTCGTTACTTTTAGGATTATCAGAACAAAGGTCATGGATAGCATGGGCTAATTTTTTAGGTTCATTTATTATCTCTGGTATTTTTATGGCTGCTATTATGTTTGTTTTATATTGGTTCTTTGGAACTCAACTTGGTTTATCAATTAGAGCTACAGGAAAAAATAAAAACATGAGTAGAGCCCAAGGCATCAATACAAATTTAATGGAAATTATTGGGTTATGTATGTCGAGTGCATTAGTGGCTTTAAGTGGTGCATTAATTGCTCAATATCAAGGTTATGCCTCTTCTACGATTGGTAAAGGCACTATAGTTATTGGTTTAGCAATTGTATTTTTAGGAGAAGCAATATTTGGTAGAAGAAGTTTCAAATTGCAACTTATTTCTATCTTAGTTGGTGGTTTCTTATATTGGTATATTATCGATGCAATTTTACTAATACCAGGATTTGATTCTAATTTATTATACTTATTGCAAGCTATTTTAATAGTATTAATTCTAGTTATTCCTATGGTCATTAAGAAAATAAAAGAAGCTAGAATACTTAATGAGAAGAGGAGTTAATATGTTAGAAATTAAAAATTTACATAAAACATTTAGAAGTGAAAATGGTTTAGAAAAAAATCATGTATTAAAAGGAATCTCATTAACATTAGATGAAGGAGATTTTTTAACTGTTATTGGTGGAAATGGTAGTGGAAAAACTACATTACTCAATTGTATTTGTGGCGTTATCAAAAGTGATACAGGAAAAATCTTTATTGATAAGAAAGAAATTAGTAAAGAAAAAGAATATCAAAGAGCTAAATATATTGGAAGAGTTTTCCAAGATCCAATGATGGGAACTATTCCTGATATGACAATTATTGAGAATCTCTCGTTAGCTTTAAATAGAGGTAAAAGACCAGGATTAAATTGGAGCATGACAAAAGTAAAAAGAGATTTCTTTGTTAATCAAGTTAAAGAATTTGATTTAGGCCTTGAGAATAGGCTTGATGATAGAATGCGCTCTTTAAGTGGTGGTCAAAGACAATCGTTAACCTTATTGATGTCCACATTTAATAGTCCAAAACTCTTATTACTTGATGAACATACTGCTGCTCTAGACCCTAAAACTGCCAAAAAAGTCATGCAAATCACGAATGAAATTGTAAATAAGACAAAAATTCCTACTATTATGGTTACTCATAATATGAAAGATGCTATTCAATATGGCAATAGATTAATCATGATGAAAAATGGAAAAATAATCTTTGAATGTAGTGGAAAAGAGAAAGAAGAATTAACGGTTGATAAATTAATTTCAAAATTCTCTGAAGAAGTTAGTGAGTTACCAGATTCAATGATTTTATAGAAATAATTTAATATTTCTATTCTTTAACAAAAATAACCTTTTTGGTATTTTTAATAAAGGTCAATTAAGATATAATTGTTATTGTGAAAACTTATAAAAATTTTAAAGATTTATATGTAACTGATTTATTAAAAATTATGTTATTTTTATAAATCTTTTATTTTGCTTTTATTTGGAGGTTTTGTATGGAAAATGAAAAGATTTCTTTAAACATAAGTATGTCAAAACAAATTTCTTATGTTTCTAGACAATGTGAGATATATCTTTGTGATAAATATCATGATTTTAATAGAGCTAATTGCTTTTCTTTTTTAAGAAGCATTAAGATTTCAAATAAAAGTGAAAAAGATATTACAAATGCTGTATTGCGTATTGACTTTTCAAGTAATGAATTAACTGGAAGCGATATACATATTTCATCTTTAGATAAAGATAAAATTACAGAAATTTCCAATAATTTTAATATAAAAATCAATCCAAGTCTTCTTTATAATTTGAATGAAGCAAAGATAGTTGAAGTTACTTTTTCTTTGTTTACTAGTGACAACATTTTACTTATTAGTCAAACAAGTGAATTACACCTCTTACCAATTGAACAATTATCAATTCCTAATGGAAATTATAGTTTTGCTAATGAAATGCTAACATGTTTTATAACTCCAAATGATGATTATGTTAAGGAAATAGCAGTTAAAGCACAAAAACTATTTGAACACGAAAACAAAAAGAATTTTATAGGATATCAAGCCAATGATCCTAATTATGTTGTTTTAGAACTTGATTCAATTTTTAAAACATTAAAACAAGAAGGAATTTCTTATTCAAATCCTCCAGCAAGTTTTGAAAAAATATATCAAAGAGTACGTTTACCACAGAATGTTTTAAAAGAAAAACAAGGTACATGTTTAGATTTAAGTTTATTGATGTGTAGTGTGCTTGAAAGTTGTGGTTTACATGCAGTTTTATTTCTTGTAAAAGGGCATGCTTTCTGCGGCTGCTGGCTTGAAGAAGGATTGTCTAGTAGACCTGAAGAAGATAATAGTTCTATATTTACCCAAGCAAGTGAAAAAGGAATTGGAAAGCTTATTTGTTTAGAGACAACTTTAATTTGCAGTGGTCAAAGCTCTTCTTTTAATGATGTTACAAGTGTTGGTCATAATAATTTATTTGATAAAGTATTTGAACATGGTATTGATGTAAATCAATGTCGTAGAGGTGAAATATATAGGCCAATTCCAACTTTACATAAAAATGGAAAATGTGAAATTGAGTTTGATGTAGATGATATTTTAAATGAAAAGCCAAACGAAATAGACACATCATCTCGTGATAAATTTTTGGATAAAACAGATGTAAAAGATAAGTTTGATTATTGGGAAAGAAAACTTCTTGATTTAAGTTTGTCTAATAGATTGATTAATTTCAAAGTTAGAAAAAATTATTTAAAAGTTTTAATTACTGATCCAAGGGATTTTTTAGCAAAATTTTCAGGAAAAGATAAATTCTCATTACATGGATTTGATAAAGATAAAGATTTATTAAATACAACAATTATGTCTTATAATGACAAGAATTTTATTGATTCTTCATTAAATAAAGATGAATTAATTCTTGAGACTGATTCAACAAATTTTGATGAACAAGTAAAATTGTTAGCTAGAAAAAGTGCTAGTGCTTATGAAGAAAGTGGTAGCAATATTTTATATTTAACAATCGGTTTAATTGAATGGTATCCAAGTGAACGTGCATCACTTCCAAATTATGCACCTTTATTATTGATACCAATTCAACTCAGTGCACGTAAAACTGGAAATTATTATATTATAGATGTTTTACTTGAGAATGCTAGATTAAATATTACTTTCTTTGAATATATAAAACAGAATTTTAACATTGATATTGATTTCAAGAGTGATGAATTACCAGTTGATGAAGAAGGTGTTATTAAATATGAAGAAATTTGTAATACAATTACAAGATCTTTAAGTTTAAAAAACTGGAAAGTTATTAAAGATACATCTTATATTGATATTTTTTCCTTTTCACACTTTGTTATGTGGGAAGATATTTCAAAACGTAAAACTGATTTACTTAAAAACAAAGTAGTTTCTTCTTTATATAGTGGAGTTAATGAATGTGAAGATAGTGGTGAAGATATTAAATTATCTACAATTGATAATGATATAAAACCAAATGATTTAGCAATTCCTCTTAGTGCTGATTCGAGCCAAGAACAAGCTATTCTTGATTGTTCTAAGGGAAATTCTTTTGTAATGTTTGGCCCTCCAGGAACAGGAAAATCTCAAACCATTGCGAATATGATAGTGAATTTGATGTTTCAAGGGAAAAGCGTTCTTTTTGTTGCTGAAAAAATGGTTGCTCTTGAAGTTGTTAAACACCGTCTTGATGAAATTGGGTTAGGTAATTTCTGCTTACAAATTCACTCAAATAAAATCTCAAAAGGTGATGTTTTAGGTCAACTTGAAATTGCATTAAATAGTGGGAAAATAGAAAAACCAAAAGAAAGCGATGAGAATTCATTATATGTTTTGAATAAACGTAATGTGTTAAATAGTAAGCTTGAAAAAATGCATAATACAAAAGAATATTTTATTTCTTTATACGATGCAATTTTAAAATATGAATCTTTATCAAGTGATTACTTAAATAAAGAAGTTGCTATAAATAATGATTTTGTTAAATCCTTAACTTTAGATGAATTTAATAATTGCATAGAGAGTTTAACTGAATTGGTACGTGCTAGTAAAACGATTAATGGTGTAAAAGATAGCCCATTTAGTATTTATGAAGGACGTGAATATAATAAAGAAATTCGTGATAATATTGAACGTAAATTAAAGGAAGTATCATTTAAAATTAAAGAACTCGAAGATGAAGTTGGTAAGTTTTATAGAGAAAGTGGAATTCAAAATATTGAGAGCATATCAAGTTTAATTAAGATGTGCGATATTTTAACCATTTTAATCAACAATGACAGCATTAATTTTAAGAGTTTATTAGATTTTGATTATGTAAATAAAGAAGAAGAATGCTTAAATTACTTGTCTTCTAAAGAAGAGGAGCTAGCATTACAAGAAGATGTTACAAAACGTTTCAATCATAATATATTTGATATTGATTCGGAATTATTATTAAGAAATTATAATGAGGCAATGAATTTCAATTTCTTTAAGAGGCTATTAACTCGTAACAAGATTAAAAACCAAATTTCTGCTTATTTAATTAATCAAGATTCAAAATTAAAAGTAAAAGAGATTCCTGATATTCTTCAAACACTAAATAATTATAAAGTTCAAAAGAAGAGTATTGATGCAGTTGATCGTTATACTTTCTACCATTTTGCTATTTTTAAACAAGATAGCAGTAAAGATGTAGCTCTATTAAAAATACGTTATTCAGCTACTAAAAAACTATTTGACTGCATAAAAGATACTGTTTTTTATAATAAAGACAGTATTAAGAGTATTCAAGAATTATTTGAAAATAAGGATTTACTATATTCTGCAAAGATTTCTAATTTTATCAGTTCTTGTAATAAGTATATTGAATATATTAATAAACTACATTCTGATTATAAAATTAATTTATTATCTAATAATTTAGATTTCAAAGATATGGAAGGACTAATTAAGAACTTCTTGAAGAATATTGAAAAATTCAATCTTTGGATTTTACTTTTAAATGCTATTGACGATACAAATAAACATAACTTAAAATTTATAGTTGATTTATATAATAATGGTGAAATTAAAGATAATGATTTAGTCAATATTTTTGAATATTCAGTTTATTTAAAGATTATATCTTTATATTTTAACGTATATGAATTTAATGACTTTACGAAACTTGAAGTTGAAAAACAAATTAAACAATATAGTGAAGCAATAGATGAATATTCTAAATTATCAATTGAATGCGTAGCTAGTAAAATAACAAAGAATTATCCATCAATTAATTCAAAATATATTACATCTACCGAATCATCAACTTTGAGGAAATTGATTAAGAGCAATGGTAAAGGAACAACATTAAGACAAATAATGAATAATTTAGGTAGTTATATTATGAAAATCTGCCCATGCTTTTTAATGTCTCCATTATCAATTGCTCAATATTTAGATCCTACAAAAATGCATTTTGATACTGTAATTTTTGATGAAGCTTCTCAAATTCCTACTAGTGAAGCAATCGGTGCAATAGCTAGAGGAAATAATGTTGTAATTGCTGGAGATCCAAATCAAATGCCACCAACAAATTTCTTTAAAACACAAATTGATGATGGCAATTTCTTTGAAAGCGATGCGGATTTAGATAGCTTATTAGATGATTGTTTAGCAATTGGTTTACCTGAAAAACATTTATTATGGCACTATAGAAGTCATCATGAATCATTAATTGCTTTCTCTAACAATAAATTTTATAAAAATGATTTATATACTTTCCCATCTCCATCAAATTTAATTAGTAATGTTCATTTTATAAATGTTCATGGTGTTTATGAACCTAATAGAGGTATTAATGTTACTGAAGCAAAAGAAATTGTAAAAGAAATTATTCGTAGAGTGAAAGACCCAGTGTTGTCAAAGAAGAGTATTGGAGTAGTAACATTTAACCAAAAGCAACAAACTCTTATTCAGGATTTAATTGATCAAGAATATGATACACATCCAGACATGAATTTAAGACCTGGAGGAGAATCAATCTTTATTAAAAATCTTGAGAACGTACAAGGCGATGAAAGGGATGTTATTTTATTCTCGATTTGTTTTGCAAAGAGCAAAGCAGGAAGATTATCACTTAATTTTGGACCATTGTCTTTAGAAAAAGGCGAGAGAAGGCTTAATGTTGCTGTTTCTCGTTCTAGAGATGAAATGATTGTATTTTCAAGTATTGAACCTATTGAAATAAATGCTAATAATGCCAAAAACGATGGTGCTCGTATACTTAAAGAATTCCTTGAATATGCAAAATATGGCACAAATTCTTTAACAAAAAATGTTGATAATGACGATAACATCATAAAAACAAGTGTTGCTAATTTTATTAGTAAAGATCTTGAAAAAGAAGGTTATGAATGTGACCTTAATGTTGGGACATCTAACTTTAAAATTGATATTGCAATTAAAAACAAAAAGAATAAGAGTGAATATTTACTCGGTGTAGTATGTGATAGTCAATATTATTTTGAAGATACAACTTGTAAAGATAGAAATCTATTACATGTTGATGTTCTTAAAAAACTTGGTTGGAACCTATTTAGAGTATGGACAATTGATTATTATGATCATCCTAAAGAAGTTGTTAATTCTATTTTGAATGAAATTCATAATATTGAATTAGAAGGAAATCATGTAGTTAAAGAAGAGCCAAAAAAGATACTTAAAAACGAAGTAAGTTTTAAAAAAATTGATGTAAATAATTGGCAAAAACATAAAATTCCTTATGTTGAATATAAAGATACCTATTTTACTTTTGATGATAAGAGTTTATATCAAGCAATTAAGCAAATAGTATCTAATGAATCGCCAATTACTTATTCATATTTAAAAGAAAAAATAAGAAAAATGTTTGGTGTTACAAAAATTGGGCCAAAGATGAATAATCAAATAAAGTCCATTTTAAATGAAATCAACTTCTTTCATACAAATACTCCAGATACTTATTGGATTGATAGTGGAACATATGAAAAATATAATAATTATCGTGAGGTAGTTGGATTTGAAATTTGTGATATTCCATATGAAGAATTAGGTAATTTATTCTATGATATTCTAGTTGATCAAAAGAAAATTACTATTGATGACTTATTTAAATTTACATCGATATTCTATGGTTATTCTGCTATGAAAGCTAAAACAAAAACTTATTTAACTAATGCTTTGCATTTCTTAGTAATTAATTCTTTCAAAGATATCGCTATTAGTGGTAATATGGTATTTCTTGATAAATAAGAGAGGTTTTTATGAATACGACTGTGTTGACAAATATGTGTTTAATTAAAAATAAAGAAGGCCAGATTCTACTACAAAATAGAGTTAAAAAAGATTGGCCAGGCCTTAATTTACCTGGTGGTCATGTTGAAGGAAATGAATATATAATAAATTCTGTTTCAAGAGAAATAAAAGAAGAAACAGGGTTAAACGTTACTAAAATTCATTGTATCGGATATTATGAATGGTTAAATCCATCAATTGGAAGAAGAGATTTAGCAATTCTTTTTATTGCTGACGAATATAGTGGCGAACTAAAATCTAATGAAGAAGGAGAAAATGCTTTTTATGACATTAAAGAAATTAAAAAGCATGTTTTATCAACTGATTTAGAAAAAATTCTTCTTTTATTCGGTATTAGAATCTAGATGTTAAATGATATAGTTATTAAAAAAATAGCAGCGATTTGCTACTATTTTTTTATATTTGAAAGCATTAGTTTTATACGATTTTCTTGATTAACATTTGTTGCTCCTGGATCATAATCAATTGCAGCAATATTAATATCTGGGCAAATTTTTTTAACTGGCCTAATCATTCCTTTACCAACAATATGATTTGGTAAGCATCCAAATGGTTGACAGCATACAATTCCTTTTACTCCATGTAGAGCCATTGTAATCATTTCTGAAGGTATTAACCAACCTTCACCCATCTTAACTCCTTCTGAAATAATTTTATGAGAATTTTCTTGGATTTCTTTGAAATCTTCATAAGGAATATATTGAGTATTTTCTAATATTTTAGTTTGTTTAGTAGTAAATCTATGAATTATCTTATTTGCTAATTTTGAAAAGATATGTGAAATTTTGTTCTTGCCATAGAACAAGAAATCGTTTTCTCCGTTTGCAAAGCAATATTCCATAAATTCAAGTAAGGAAGGAAGAAATGGTTCATATCCTTCACTAACAAGGAAATCAACTAGATTATTATTTGCTAATGCAGAGTATTTAACATAAATTTCTCCAACAATACCGATTCTTTCTTTTCTTTTAGTAGGAATTTTAATTTCGTTAAAACCATTAATAATTTCTTGATAGTTTTTCTTTAGATTATAGAATCCTTTTCCTTTATGATTGAGTTTATAAACTAGGTTTTCAGTTAATTTATTTAGAATATCGCTAGCTTGTCCTTTTTTAGTTTCATATGGCCTAACTTGGTTAAATAAAAGCATTAAAAAATCACCGTATAAACAACAATAAAGTGCTTCATATAACATCTTTAGATTAAGGGGTAATGAATAAGTTTTTTCTAATCCAGAAATATTTAGTGATAATACATTTACTTGTGGGAATTGCTTTTGAATAGCTTTTCTTATTAAAGAAATATAATTAGAGGCCCTACAACCACCTCCAGTTTGACTCATCATAACGCATGTTTTATTTAAATCATATTTTCCAGATTTTAATTCAGTTATAAATTGGCCAGTTACAATTAAAGCTGGATAGCAGGCATCATTATGAACAGATTTTAAACCTTCATCTTTTACTATTCTTCCTTTTGCAGTAACAACTTTAAAATTGTATCCATGTTTTTTAAAAAGTTCGGATATTAAAGAAAAGTGATAAGGAAGCATATCAGGAATTAGAATAGTGTAATGTTCTTTTCTAAATTTTTTAAAAAGTTTACTTCTTTGACTCATTTTTTTGTTCCTTTTCTTCAATCGCTGCTTTTAAACTTCTTAGCCTAATTCTAATAGCACCTAAATTTGAAATCTCATCAATTTTAATCATAGTATAAAACTTATCATTATTTTCAAGAATTGCTCTAATTTCATCTGAAGTAATGGCGTCAATTCCACACCCAAAAGAAATTAGATGTACTAATTCCATGTCCTTTTGAGTTGAAACATATTCAGCTGCCTTATATAAACGTGAGTGGTATGTCCATTGATTTAATATATTGAGTTTCATTTTATTATGTTCTTGGAAAGCAATACAATCTTCGGAGATTACTGCCATATCTAAAGAATTAATTAATCTATCAACTCCATGATTGATTTCTTTATCTATATGGTAGGGTCTACCAGCAAGAACTATAATTTCTTTATTGTCTTTTCTTGCTTGTTCTATGATTTTATTTCCTTCATTAATTACATCTTGATGGTAGGTATTTAATGAATTGAGGCCATCTTTGATAGAGTTTTTAATTTTTGAAAGTTTAATATTATATTTTTTTAACATATTAAATAATGTTTTAGCAGTCTTATTAATATTATTTAAATCAATAAAAGGGTCTTTAAAGTTGTCTTCATTTAAACGCTTGTTATTTTTCTTTAATAATTCTCCATAATAAGCAACAATAGGGCAATTAAAATGGTTATCCGTGTGTTCTTCTTCTAAATTATATGATGAAGATGGGTAGAATATAAAATCTACATTTTTATCAATTAAATCTTCAATGTGCCCATGCATTAATTTAGCTGGATAACAAACTGTATCACTTGGAATTGTATGTTGACCTTTAAAATATAGGTCTCGAGATGAATCAACAGACAATACAACTTCAAATCCTAAATCAGTAAAGAATTTATCCCATAAAGGAAGTTGTTCAAACATCGATAAAGATTTAGGAATTCCAACTTTTGCAATAGGATTTGCTGGAGTTTTTTCCAATTCTAACAATCTATTTCTTTTATATTCAAATAAATTTAAATTTGTATTTGTTAATGGTTTACCTTCGCCTTTCTCACATTTATTACCAGAAATAAATGAACGTTTATCATTAAAACGAATAATGGTTAAATTACAATGTGCAGTGCAACCTTTACAAATTGTATTCATTGATTTGTATGAAAATTGATCTAATTCCTCTTTCGTAATTAATAAAGATTTACCACCTTTTTCTTTTGCATAAAGGGCAGCACCAAATGCTCCCATTAATCCAGCAATTGTAGGGCGAATTGCTTTTTTGCCAGTTTCAATTTCAAAAGCTCTTAAAATTGCATCGTTTAAAAAAGTGCCACCTTGACATACAATTTTTTCTCCAAGTTCATCAACGGATCTAAATCTAATTACTTTATAAATTGCATTTTTAATAATTGAAGTTGATAAACCAGCTGAAATATCTTCAATTGTTGCACCTTCTTTTTGGGCTTGTTTTACTGAAGAATTCATAAAAACAGTGCAACGACTACCTAATTCTACAGGATGTTTAGCAAACAAACCTAATTTAGCAAAATCTTCAACTTTATAACTTAATGCATTAGCAAATGCTTGAATAAATGAGCCACAGCCAGAAGAACAAGCTTCATTTAGCATTATTGAGTCAATAGCATGGTTCTTAATTTTGAAACATTTAATATCTTGCCCACCAATATCAATAATAAAATCTACATCAGGTTGAAAGAACGATGCAGCTTTATAATGTGCTATTGTTTCTACAAGACCATATTCTACTTTGAGGCAGGATTTGATAAGGTTTTCGCCATATCCTGTAACTGCAGATGAAATAATTTTTATATCTTTTGCTTGAGCATAAATTTCTTTTAATTCTTTGACAATGGTATCAATTGGTTGTCCTTTATTTGTATTATATGAAGAAAATAATATTTCGTTATTTTCACTTAATAAAACTAATTTAGTAGTAGTAGAACCGGCATCAATACCTAAATAAGCTTTGCCATCATATGTTTTTAAATCTCTATATTTAACATTAAAATCATTATGTTCTTTTTTAAAATCTTCATATTCTTTTTTATTATTAAATAATGGTTTACCATAAACAACACTTGAACCAAGTTTTGAATTAATAATTCTATCTTTAATTTCTTTAATAGTTAATATTTCGTTTTGTTTACTAGCAAAAATTGAAGCGCCAATTGCCATAAATACTGGAGCATTATCTGGAAAAATAGCGGTTTTTTTATCAAGACCTAAACGATCAACAAATGCTATTTGTAAACCTTTTAAAAAGTGTAAAGGTCCACCTAAAAATAAAACATTTCCCTTTATTTCTCTTCCTTGAGCTAATCCTGTCATTGTTTGATCAACAATAGCTCTAAAAATAGACATAGCAACATCTTCTCTTTCAGCACCTTGATTTAATAATGGTTGAATATCGCTTTTAGCAAAAACTCCACATCTAGAAGCAATAGGATATATTTTTTTATATTTTAAAGATAATTCATCAAGAGTATGAGTATCAACATTTAATAAAGTTGCCATCTGGTCAATAAAAGCGCCAGTGCCACCAGCACAGGTTCCGTTCATTCTTTCTTCAACTCCACCAGTAAGGAAGATGATTTTTGCATCTTCTCCACCGAGTTCAATAACTACATCAGTTTTTGGATAGAATTCTTTGACTGCTAAAAAGGCACCTTGAACTTCTTGTACAAATGGAAGGTTAGATTTTTGAGCAAGCCCTAGACCAGCAGAACCAGTTATACTCATTTTGAAATTATTATTTGGGAAAAGTTTTTCAATTTCTTCTAATTGTTTTAAAGAAGATTCTTTAACTTGAGAGAAGTGTCTTTCATATTTACTAAAAAGAACCTTTTTATCTTTTGACAAAACTACAGTTTTAACAGTTGTAGAACCAACATCAATCCCTAAATATAAAGTTTCTTTTTCCATAACATGTTTAATAATAAAACAAATAAAACAGTTGTAAAGAAAAAAACTCTAAAAAAGTATAAAAACTTAATTATTGTATAATTTACTTTAATATATCGTAAAGTTTTGTGATGTTTCCATCATAAACTAAACCTTTTCCATATCCAGCTTGTAAACTTGCATCTACGTTTATTTTAATATCATCAATGAACATACATTCTTCTGGTTTCAAATTATATTTTTTACATAATAACTTATATATATTAATATCAGGTTTCATAAGTTTAGAATCATAACTTGTTAAGTACCCACTTATAGAATCTTTACATGGAAAACGTTTGAGCATATCGACAAATTTTTCATTTGTATTACTTAATATATAGATATTAAAACTTTTGTTTTTGGCTTCATTTACCCATTCGTTTTCTTTATATAGTATAGGAATAATTTTATTAAAATTCCTAATGGCATATAAGATTTTTTCACGATATTTTTCATCAACTTGATTAGCAAAAATTTTGGCTACTTCTTCAATAGTATATTTGCCAGAATCAATAAAATACCAATTTTTAGCTTCTAATACTTTTTCTTTATAAATTTTTGCAGTTTCTTTATCTTCTGGGAATGTTAAGTTGGCAATTTCATTTGGATCCCATTTAACAAGGACATTTCCATTATCAAGAATCAAGTTTTTAATCATAATAATCTCCTAAAAATAATTATAATCTATCGTTTGATAGAATTTAAACAAAATAAAAACACGAATGAATCCGTGTTTTAAATTTTGCAAATGGTGCGAGAAATGAGAATCGAACTCACACAGGTTACCCTATACGCCCCTCAAACGTACGCGTCTACCAGTTCCGCCATTCTCGCGTGCTTAATTAATATATAAGAAAATAATGAAAAAGTAAAGAAATTCAAGCGTATTTGTTTAAATATTAAATAAAATAGTGATAAGATAATAAAGTAATAAAAAGGAGAATTTTTATGAGTAAAATTTTAGTCGAAACAAGTGCTAGACATATTCACTTAACTGAAGAAGCTTTTGAAGCTTTATGCGGAAAAGGTGCAAAATTAGAAGTAAAGAAAATGCTTAGTCAACCTGGTCAATTTGCCAGTAATACTAAACTTGATTTAGTTGGTCCTAAAAAGACTCTTGCTGGAGTTTCAATTCTTGGACCTCTTAGAGATCATAACCAAGTAGAAGTAAGTGCTACTGATGCAAGAACATTAGGAGTTAACGCTCCTATTAGAGAATCTGGAGATATTAAAGGTAGTGCTCCAATTACAATTGTTAATCCATTAAACGGAAATAAGATTGAACTTAGTGAAGGTTGTATTGTTGCAAAACGTCACATTCATATGACTCCAGAAGATGCTAATGAATTTGGTGTTAAAAATGGTGATATTGTAAGTGTTAAAGTTGATAGTGGAAAAGGTAGAAGCATTGTATTTGCTGATACTGTAATTAGAGTTTCACCAAAGTTTAAACTTGCTATGCATATTGATACTGATGAAAGTAATGCTGGATGCTGTTTTGGTGAAGTTTACGGAGAAATCGTAAAATAATGATTAAAGAGTATACTCACATTTGTCATGGAACATGTTCAAGACAAATGACATTAAAATATGACACTGATACAAATAAATTAATCGACTTTGTTGTAGTCGGTGGTTGCCAAGGTAATTTACGCGGCATTCGTCAATTAATTATTGGAATGGATTTAGATGAAATTCATGATAAGTTAATTGGGACGGATTGTGGTGGGAAAGGGACTTCTTGTCCTGATCAAATTGCATTAGCAATTGAAGAACTTAAAAAGTAACCTAAAGGCAACGTTGAGTTGCCTTTTACTTAATTCTAGATTGTTCATTTTAGCTTTATTTTAAGGGTTAAAACGAGAAAATATTTATATTATATATAAAGTCTTTCTTTTTTTGCTTTACAAAGACCCCTGATAAATTATAAAATACTAAACGGCACTAATCTAAAAATTAAAGTCCCGGTAAGACAATTAGTTTCTTAGGAGGAAAGTGTAAAATGTTTAAACAAACAACAAATTTAAAAAAGGAAGAAATTACTCGTAAATGGTATGTAGTTGATGCAACTAACAAACCATTAGGAAGACTCGCTAGCGATATTGCTATCGTTCTTATGGGTAAAGGAAAGCCATCTTGGACTCCAAACCAAGATTGTGGCGATTATGTAATCGTTATTAATTGTGAAAAGGTTTCATGTAGTGGAAACAACAAAATGATTAACAAAAAGTATTACAACGTAAGTGAGTACAATGGTGGTCTTAGAACAAGAACTCTTGAAGTTATGTTAAAAGATTATCCAGAGGAATTATTCGAAAGAACCGTTTGGGGAATGTTACCAAAAGGTAGATTAGGTAGACAAATGGCTAAAAAGTTATTTGCTTACAAAGGAGCTGAGCACAAACATACTGCTCAAAATCCAGAAGTCCTCGAATTTAAGAATTTAGGAGGTAACAAATAATGGCTACAAAGAAAGATGTCCGTTATTACGGTACAGGCAGAAGAAAATCATCCATTGCTAGAGTTTATGCAAAACCAGGCAAAGGAAGCATCATTGTAAATGGCAAAGATGTTAATGAATATTTCCCATTTGCTACATTAGTTCTTGATTTAAAGCAACCTCTTACATTATTAAATGCTCAAGAGAAGTACGATGTTGAAGCTACTGTTTATGGTGGCGGTTTCACCGGTCAAGCAGGAGCTCTCCGTTTAGGAATTGCTCGTGCATTACTTGAAGCTGGCGAAGATCGTGGCACATTAAAAGTTAATGGAATGTTAACTCGTAATCCACGTGCTAAAGAAAGAAAGAAATACGGTCTTAAAAAAGCAAGAAGAGCTTCACAATTCTCAAAGAGATAATATCTCAAAGTTGTTATTCAAAGTCTCCCTTTATTGGGAGACTTTTTTTATTATAAAAAAAGAAGTTCTATAGGGAACTTCTTTATTTTTTACATTATTAGTTAATTGGTTTATTAGATGGTTGAGGATCAGAAGCATCTGGTTTTTTAACATAACGTAATGGTGTATCAATACCTGATTCATCTTTATATAATAATTTTAATAATAGTGGAGTAATTAAAGAACTTATAATAATTAAAGCTAAAACGAATGGCATAATGGAATTGCTTACTAAATTAGCATCAATTCCTTTTTGAGCACAAACAATAACAACTTCTGCTCTAGCCATCATCCCAACTCCTATTTTTAAAGAATCTTTCATCTTAAATCTACAAATTAATGCGCCACCTCCAGCACCAAGAACTTTTCCAAGTAATCCAACAATTACCCATATAATTCCAAATACTAAGAACATTGTATTAAAACTATTACTACTTGAACTGGTATACATTTTTAAAGCAATACTACTAAAGAAGATTGGAGCAAATAATAATTGAGTAGAACTATCTGCTTTTTGATCAATATAGTCTTTAGATTTAGTAGAACTCATAATAATACCAGCTACATAAGCTCCTGTTATATCAGCAATGTTGAAGAAAGCTTCAGCAGCATAAGCAAATAAGAAACATATAGCTAGTCCAAATATTGGAATTCTTCTATGATGTGGCCATTTTTTATCTAACCATTTAAATAATTTACGAATAAAATATCCAAGAACAAAAGCAATAGCAAAGAAAGCAATCATTAAAGCAATAATAATTAAGACGTTTAATCCAGCATCACTTACATATTGAGTGCCTGTATCGCCACCTTTTAGCGAGATTACTAAAGATAATAAAACAATACCAATAATATCATCAATAATTGCAGCACTTACAATGGCGCTACCAACTTTACTATCAAGTTGATGTAATTCTTTTAAAGTTGCTACAGTGATTGATACACTGGTGGCACTTAAAATAACTCCATAGAATATATATGAATACCAATTTCTTTCAATTTCTGGGAAGGCATCAGTAAAATTACCAATTAAATATGCAGTTAATCCTCCAAGTAATAAAGGAACAATAACTCCAAGTAAAGTAATAACTAAACTAGCAACACCAACTGATTTAATTTTCTTTAAATCTGTTTCTAGTCCTGCACTAAACATAATTAAAACAACACCTATTTTAGCTAAATCATTAAGTCCATCATTAGTGTAATCTGTAAATATTGGTTGGTTAGGAATAAATGTAATTAAACCAAGTAAAATACCAGCAACAAGAAAACCAATTACTTGTGGTAAACGCATTTTCTGAGCCACTATACCTAATACTTTTGATAAAATTAATATCAAAGCAATAGGAAGAAGTAACTCGTAAGGTTCTCCAAGACTAGTGCTTGAAGAAGTAAAAATATTAAATAAATCCATAATGATGACCTCTAACTTAGTTATTATATACTTATATTTTATGAAAGCAAAAACGAAATTGTCTACAACAAGTTTTATATATATTATAAGGACAATTTTTAATTGACTTTTTAACCCTTAATGTTATATATTAATAAAGCGTTGTGTTTTGGGTCTTTAGCTCAGTTGGTTAGAGCGCGTCCCTGATAAGGACGAGGTCGATGGTCCGAGCCCATTAAGACCCACCAAAATTATTATCAATACACAGCGTTATATAATGACTATTAGGGTGCTTAGCTCAGCGGGAGAGCGCTTCCTTCACACGGAAGAGGTCATTAGTTCGATCCTAATAGCTCCCACCAATATTATATTAGTAAATGCCGACTTAGCTCAATTGGCAGAGCAACTGATTTGTAATCAGTAGGTTGGCGGTTCGATTCCGTTAGTCGGCACCAGAAAATCACGATGAATTAATCGTGTTTTTTTATTATCTAAAATTAAGTGTGTATTTTTTATATTTTGACGTATTTTTTTATAGTTTAGTTTATTGATAATGTGATACAATATTTTAAGTTGGAGGTTTTTATGAAATTATCACATAAAATATTACATATTGTATCCATAGTTTGTATTGTTGTAGCATTCGTATTATGCGCAATACCACTATATGTTTCTACTAAGGACACAACTTTTACTTATTCTATTTTTGGTTTAGCATACTGCTACACTGGAGTTTATTCAGGAATATTAACTGGACAAATATTTGGAATGGTTGCTGGAGTTTTTGCTATTTTTGGTTTAGTTGCCACATTAATGAATGGTAAGAGTGGAGTTGTTTTCTCTTCTTTATTTAGTTTCTTATGCGGAACTACTGCTGCTGTATTAACTTATTTAACTCAAGTATTCTTTACTTATAATGATGCAGTTTATGTTCCAAGAGATTTCACAAGTACAGGAACATGTTGGATTGTTGCTTCTTTATTTGTTGTTAGTGCAGTTATCGAATTAATTTGTGTAATCAAAACTACTAAAGAAATTGGCTTAGAGAAAAAACAAAGTCAACCAAAAGATATTAAGTAATATCTAAAAAAATATAAATTAAAAGGTATCGTTATTGATACCTTTTTTGTTTGCTTTAATTTTAAGGCTTTAGAAGAATCTTTCTACTAATTCACGAGAATATTCGCAGGTTTCTTCCATATCACCAAATGACATAATTTCACCAGCATAGAATGTATTTTTCTTAGATTGCATAGCTTCAACTTTTTCATACCATCCAGCTTTATAATCTTCAGTAAAGACATGTGGGAAATAATACCATTTATATTCAGCGACGATTTTATCTACTGGAGTATCAGCTGTTTTCATATCTTCTAGAACATTATTTTTAGCAGTGTCATAAGGAATCTCTGGTTGATTACGATGTTTACGTAATGTATAAGTAGTAATAATCTGATCTTCTTCATCTTTCCAACGATGATAGAAAACCATTAATCTACCAATTCTTTCAAGTTTCATATTATCAAAGATATAACATGAAATCTTTGGATAATGTCCTTTTTGAATAGTGGTAGCTAAAACATCATATCTTTCATAATCAATCTTCGAGAACAATTCTTTTTCTTCATCAGTTGCATCAAAGTAATCTGGTAAGAATTGTAGTGGAGAAGTTACAATAACTTTATCATATGTTTTTTGTTCATTATTAACAGTTACAATAACTTGATCGTTTTTTCTTTCAACTTTTGTAATATTAGCATTTAAAGTTGCAGGATTTTTAAGTTTTACATTTACTTTTTCAAATATTGATTGAGTCCCTTCATTCCATGTCCATAATCTAATGTTTACAAACTCCATTGCAGTATGGAAATCAAGATATTTTAATACATATGCAGCAGGGATTTCATCAAAATAGCCATATCCAAATGATGTATAAGGACCAACCCAAACTTCTTCGACTAGTGGTATATTATTTAGTCTTAAGAAATCTCTAAATGGTAGTGCTAAATCTTTTAAATTAGGGTTTTTACCTGATACATGTAATCTTTCACTTGTAGCAGGAGAATATCCATCATATTTTCCTTCACTTACTCCACGGTGTCCGTTAACGTCATAGCCAACGTATTTTGTTTCAAGCAATTCTTTTAATTTACCTAATTGTTTTTTAAGTTTTAATAGGTGTGGAATTTGCCAAAATTTTTTAACAGAAAATGGATCATATCTTTTGCCATCTGCTCTTTTATATTCTCTATTTAATTTTGGTCCATCATGAATAGCTCCACCAAATAATTCCATATCGTGAATTGCATAATATGAATCACAACCCATAATAGCGCCTGTTTCATAACGTTTGCCTTTATATGTTGGTGAAAAACATTTACCACCTACATGATCTTCTTTTTCAAGAATCTCATAATTATTGTATCCTTTTTGTTCGAGATACATTGCAGCAGCGAGTCCAGCGGGACCCCCGCCAATAATACAAATCTTCCAATTATGTTTATCCATTGTATTTCCTCCAAAGAAATTTACTATATTTATTATAAAAATAAAAAAGTTCTTATACAAGAAAATATATATCTAAGACCTATTTTATATGTTTCTTAAAGAAAGAAATTATCTTTGAATTTGTATCAATTCCTTCTTTTGAATCAGCAAATAATACATTAAATACGTGATTTAAGTCTTTATTTTGTACCATTAAATATTCATGTTTAAAATTATTTTTTTCTAAAAATTCATGTAAAGCAATGGCGTTTGGATTTAAATATGTGTCACCTAAAGAAGAAACAATAAAAAGTGGTGGTAGTTTTGAATATTTAAAATAGTCATCAAAAGAGGCATATTTTGCAGTTATATTTTTTCTATCTTTAAAGAGTATTCCAAAATATGTATCAATAAACATTTTATCTATAAATTTATGGTCTTTTGCTATGTGCATATCATTTAACATACATGCAGGATGAGTAGCATATATTGCATTGAAAGATAAATCTATGTGGGAAACGCCATATATTTTTTCTAAAAATTCATTTTTATTAATTGTATCTATAAACAAAATCATTTGACCACCAGAAGAATCTCCAGTTAAAAATAAATTATTTAAATCGATATTTAGTTTTTGATGGTTTGTTTTAATCCAATTTAGCATTTGAAAAATATCTTGAATCATATCTTTATAATAATATTTATGTCCGCATAATCTGAATGAAGGTACGATAGCATTAAATCCTTTTTGTGCAAAATAAGACATATAAAAACTATTTAAGTCTTTGTTTCCATATACCCAACCTCCGCCATGAATATCTATAATAGTTGGCATATTTTTGTTCTTATTCTTTTTGTCATATAGGTAATTCAATTTATGCATTTCTTCGTTATCATCAGCATAATTATAAACATCAACAGCGACATTTTCTGGTATTATTTGTTTTTCTTTAATTGCTTTATCGTGATCTGAAGAATTAAAGATTTTTAATATTTGTTTTTTAACTAAAAAGCTTTTCATAAACTAATTATAAATCGTTTCGAAAATAAATTATTATTTTTTTATAAAATGTAGTTTAATTATATATATGATTGGGGATTAATATGGATAGTGATTTATTAGAACCTGTAACTGCGTTTAAACAAAAGTTTAAAGACAAATGTAAATTAGAGACAGAAAAATATTTTAATGATCTTGTAAAAACATCAAAAGTCGATGTTGAATTAAATAGAACAACTGTAAAAAAATATAATGTTAAAGTTGCTAATATGAACAAAGTTGGCAAGATTGTAAAAAGGAATAAGGTTTTGCGTGGTTTTTTAATATTTTTTATTGTTGCTTCTTTTATTGCATCATTAGTTTTCTTTTTAAATGTTAATAATAGCTTTTTAGGACTAACACAGCCAATTATAATTGTGATTGGGATATTAACTTTGTTATTAGGAGTTGGTTTAATTTTATTAATAGTTCTTTTAGTTAATAAAACGATTAAAAATAATAGTGCTATTTATAATAAGTTAAATGAAGAAGCCGAAGCTTTAAAAAGTCTTGGATATTCTCAACTTGAAAGTTTATGCAATTTATTTGATTGGGGAATGGATACTGATATTTGTAATAAGACAAATCCATCAATTGTAATAGATAAATATTTTGATAATAAAAAAATGGACTATTTACAAGGGAAATATGGTTTTAATGGATGTGCAAATATGGATCATTCAACTCTTGGTGTAATTAGTGGGTCTATTGTAGGAAATCCATTCTTGGTTTTAAAAGATTTAGTATTTAGTTGGGCACAAAAGGTTTATACGGGAAGTATTGTAATTACTTGGACAACTATGGAAACAGATAGTAAAGGTCATTTACATTCTGTTAGTCATACTCAAACTTTAACCGCGAGTGTTACAAAACCATGTGCAAATTATCAAACTGAAACATATTTAATTTATGGTAATGATGCTGCTCCAGATTTACATTTCTCTCGTGTTCCAACAAACATTAATAATATGTCTGATAAAGAAATCAATAAAGCAATTAAAAATGATGCTGAAAATCTTGAAGAAAAAGAAAGAAAATCTATTAGTTCTGGCAAATATTTTACAAAGATGAGTAATGATGAATTTGAGGTTTTGTTTAATGCTACTAATAGAGACAATGAACAAGAATTTAGATTATTATTTACTGCATTAGCTCAACAAAATATAATTAAAATTTTAAGATCAAGAGAGCCTTTTGGTGATGATTTTACTTTTGTAAAAGATGGACCAATAAATAAGATTGAAAGTAAACATGCTCAAGAAGTTAATTTTGCATGTAGTCCAGAATATTTTAAATCTTTTGATTATGATGATGTTTATGCACGTTTTTCAACTCATTGTAATGCATTCTTTCAATCATTATATTTTGATTTAGCACCTTTATTATCAATTCCTTTATATCAGATGAATAAACCAAAAGAATATATTTATAAGAAGAGTTATCCAAGTAACTATACTTCTTATGAACATGAAGTTATGGCAAATTCCTTTGATGTTAAATTATTAAATAACAAAGAAGCAAAAACAATGGCTATCTTAAAAACAAATATTATTCAAAAGGATGGGGGATATGATAGGGTTTTAGTAACTGCACATTCTTATAAGACTGAAATATTGACTGAATTTATAACTAAAGTTGGTGGAGATGGCTTACCTCACTCAATCCCTGTAAATTGGGTTCATTATATTCCAGTTACTAATCAAGTTCCAATGGAAATGAAATGTAGCAATACTACTCGAAATGGAGTTATAGAAAATAAGAAAAATGAAGATTACAACATTCTTATTAATAACCTTCAACAAAATGGTGGAGTGTCTTTTAGAAAAGGTGTTATTAGTTTCTTACTTGCTAATGGAAATGATGTTAGTAAAGAGGTGTTAGAAACTATAGATAAATATATAAAATAAGGTTTATAATTATTAAATAAAAGGAGTCAGATTTATGGCAAATGAATTAGATGAAGTAAATGGACCTGTTAATGATGGTGGTAGAGATGTTCACGTCATTGATAAACAAATCCCTGTAAAAGTTGGAGTAGGTTCAAAAGTTTTTGAAGTTATGTTATGGGTTCTTGGAATTATCCCAGGAATTATATTTTTGTGTTTAAAAATTAAGGCACAAAATTATTTAAGAAGATTACAACAAAAGATTCAGCATGATGCATCTACAATTGATAACTATCTTGAGCAACGTGTTAATATTTTACAAAATGCTGCTAAATTACTTGATAAGGCAATTGATTTAGATAAAACAACAATGACCGAAATTGCTGCATATAGAAGTGGAATTAATCCAAATTCAACTGCTGAAGCAACTGGAGCAAATGATGCTTTACGTAATGAAGTTGCTACTAAAGTTGATCAAGTTGCAAATAAGATTAATATTGCTTTTGAGCAATATCCTGATTTAAAAGCACATGAAGAAATTGCTGATGCTATGCAACAAAATTCATATTTACAAAAAGAAATTACTGCTGCTAGAGAAGTTTATAATGATACTGTTTCAACTTGGAACAAAGATATTATGGTTTGGCCAGTAAAGATGATTGTTGCTGCTAAAGCTGGATATACAACTCGTATTCCATTCACAGCAAGTAAAGAAGTTAAAGAAAAAGCAAATGGTGTTTTCTTTTAAACTTTAAAAAATGATTATTATGAAACCTCGATTATTCGAGGTTTTTATTTGCTTTAATAATGACATAATATATAATTAAATTTATGAAAAAGATTGGGATATTAATTGCTATTAATAGAGAATCAGATAGTTTCTTTAAAGAATTTGATTCATCAAAAGAAGAGATAGTTTTAAATAACTATCATGTTTATAAATATTTAATTAATAATAATGAAGTTTATGTAGTTACTTCACAATGTGGAAACATTAGAAGTGCTGCTGCTTTAGAATTATTAATATGTAATTTTAAGATAGAATATGTTATTAATTTTGGCGTTGTTGGTGCTCTTGATAAGAACATTCATGTAAGTGATTTGTTCTTAATTAAGAATGTAGTTCATTATGATTTTGATACTTCAAGTTGTTCTACTGATATGAAAAAGCATCAATATTCAATGTTTAAAGATGAATATATTCCTTTTGATGTTGATTTAATTAATTTTGTTAAAAAGATTGATTCAACATTAAAAGTTGTAAATTGTGCATCTGGCGACAAATTTATTGCTGATAGAGCTATAAAAACTAAATTACATAATGAATGTAATTGTGATATATGCGATATGGAAAGTGCTGGTATTGGTTTAATTTCTTATATAAATAATGTTAAAGCTTTATCCATAAAATGTATAAGTGATGAATTTGATGGAGATGGAAAAGATTTTGATAAAAATGTAAGTGAAGCTAGCCGAAAAGCTACTATATTATTAAAGAAAATTTTATTTAAATTATGAACACTTTACCAACAAGATATTTTAATCTAACCTATATTATTTTAGATTCAATTTTTTGTATTATTCTTTTATTTTTATTTATATATAAAAAGAGATATATAACTTTATTTTGGTCGTTATTTGGTGGAGTTTTATATTTTCTTGTAGATTTTGGTTATTTCTATTTGATTAGTGGATCAAGAGAAGTTTATATAAATAATATTTTACAAAATAGTTTGTATACAGGGTTAATTTTATTATGGATGTCATTATCTTATGGAATAACTAATTTTGCATTTATTTGGTTATGTTTAAAGAAGGATAAATATTTAAAAGAATGGCTTATGTTAATCATAGGATGGTGGTTATTATGTCCTTGTTTTGCTAAATTAGGTGGCGAATTTAATATAAAAACTATAAGAACTACAAATCAATATCATTATGTAATGTTAATTATTTTAATAGTTGGTTATTTAATATTTCTTTTATATTCTTTTATCAAAAAAGAATCATTTAAAAAAATCATATTAAATTTATTGATGTTAAATATTATTGGTTTTGCAGTTCAATTTTGTTGGGAAGCAGCTTTATTATTAAATGGTATTAGACCATTAAATGTAGATTCATTTAATACTCTTATAATTGATTCGTTAATTGAAACTAATTTGGGGATGCCTTACATATATTTTATTTATCTATTTATTAATAAATATCGCAAAGATGATTTAACAAAAAAACATATAAATTAAAACTCTTTTTATATATAATATTAAAAGTTGGGGGCGTGGTGAAACTGGTAGACACGCAGGTCTTAGAAGCCTGTGCTCCGCGCATAGGGGTTCGAGTCCCCTCGCCCCCACCAATAAATTTTTCTTGTTGAGAAACTTTGGATGGTGTTAGTGGTTTATTTTTTTACTAATATGCGTTAATATAAATATTAGTTTTTATAAAGGAGAATATATAAATTATGTTGGAATACAAATTTGATACTCAATTATTAATCGAGGGAAAAAATCTTTCAGAAGATGGTATAAATGACTATATTACTAAAAATATTAAAGGGGATTGCTTATTAGCTGTTGGTGATAGCGATCTTATTAAAATCCATTTTCATACAAATGAACCATGGCAAGTTCTTGAATATTGTGCTTCTTTAGGTGAAATTTATGATGTTGTTGTTGAGAACATGGAAAGACAAGAAAACGGTTTAAAAGGTTAGTTTATTTATGAAAATTAGTTTTGATTTAAAAGCTATTGAACCAATGTTCAATTGGTTATTGAAATCAAAAAAAGAAAACATTCGTGATGAAGTTGAATTAAGAAACATTCTTAAATTACCTGAATATAAAGTTGAATTTGAACGATATGAAAATAAAAATCTACCTGTTTGTAATATTAATTATGAAGAGGCAGTAGATTTCTTTTTGAATTTTGATAAAAAAGATTTTGAAAACAAAAGACTTCAATATAAAAAGCCTTACTTTTTGAAATTCTATGATAATTTGGAAAAGAATATAAAGTTGGTGGATATATTCAAGACAATTAATGATGAAGATGTTTCTTTTATAAATAATTTATTAACTAATGGTTTACCAAAAACTATATCTGAAGAGAATGTTGAATATAAAATTTTATTAGTTATATCAATTGGAAATTCTATGGGTTGGCCTTATGGTAATTACATAGATTTTGATGTTGCTAATCTTGGAATGATAAAAGACAAGGCTTCTTTCTTACATATTGTTGCTCATGAAATCTACCACACTTTTTTCTCAACTTTATTACCAGAAGAATTTACGCCTTTATCATATTTTGTTTTGAATTTTGCTTTTGAAGGATTAGCAGTTCATTTTATGAATAATGCTTTTACCAAAAATAAGAAAAGTAAATATGATGATAAAGTATATGCAATGGATGATTATTCTTGGGATATTTATTTAAAGTGTGATAAAGAACTATTTGATAAATTCTTAAGCGATTATAAAAAAGTTGAAAATAGTAAGATCACTGTTGAAGAAGTTGGAAATTTAATAAGCAATAATTATGAACAGTTTACATATAAAAGCGAATTATTAAATAAAGAATTTAAAATAGCACAATATCCTACATATTATTTAGGTTGTTATATATGGGGAAGTATTGATTTAGTGTTTGGGAAAGATGTTATATTTGATGTTATGAAGAATCCTTCTAAATTTTTAGAAGTATATAATAGTGCAGCAAAGGAATTAGGTAATACTGATTATTTAATTAAATGAAAATAATTGTAATTGGATGCCCAGGTAGTGGAAAAAGTTTTCTTTCAAATAAAATAAGTTCAATTTTAAATACTAAAGTTTATCATATGGATGTTTTATATTGGAGAAGAAATTGGAAACATATAACTAGATTTCATTTAAAATGGAATTTATTTTGTATTACTCATAAAAAGAATTGGATTATTGATGGAAATTATAGTCATACATTAGAATATCGTATTAAAAAAGCCAATTTAATTGTAGTTTTTGATTTTCCAACTGAAGTTTGTATGAAAAATGCCAAAAGTAGAGTAGGTAAAAAGCGAGATGATTTGCCTACTTATTTAGAAGAAAAAGATGACCCAGAATTTTATGAAATTATAACGAATTTTAAAGAAAAAAGTTATCCATATATTGAAACATTAATTAAAAAATATCCTTCAAAAGAAGTAGTTATATTAAAAACAATTGATGACGAGAATAAGTTTTTAGATTCATTATCAACTATGTTGGATCAATAGTTTTCGTCTCAAATACACTTAATTTATCTACAGTTATTTTCCCGTTTTCAATATGTAATTTACTCATATTCATATTAGGTAATTTTGTTTGTAAACTATAAATGTTTTTATTAATCGTTTGCAATAAGCACTTAATTGCATGGGAATGAGAAACAATTAAAATAGTACTGTTTTGATATTGTTTTTCTAATTCGAGGAGGCCTTTGAGCATTCTTTCGCCAACTTCATTGTCTTTTTCATAGCCTTTAACTTTATTCACTTCAGGAGTTATAACAAGTTTACGTAATGGAACAACATCTGTTCCTTCTAATTCTCCAAATTCTCTTTCTAAAAAGTTTAAATCAATTTTAATTTGCTCTTTATTATTAATTTCTTGTTGAATAATTTTTGCTGTTTCTTGAGCTCTTTTAAGGGGAGAAGATAAAATATAATCGATTTTAATATTTGAATTTAAAATATTTTGCCCTAATTCTTTAGCTCCTTCTTTTCCATTATTATTTAATAAATTGTCAATTCTACCTTGGCAAAGAAGCTTTCTATTCCAATCTGTTTCCCCATGTCTAACTAAATATATCGTAACCATATTCTTATTCTACAATAAAGCATTATATTTTGAATTCTTTTTTTATAATAATATAATCATTGTAGAGGTTCTTATGTTAGATGGTTTTAATAAAGTTGATTTATGTAATGTTTGTTTATTAAAGAAGTTTTTTGAAAAGAAGAAAAGTAGATTTTGTGAATTCACTGTTGGCGAGAAATACATGTGGCGAAGTGAGAGTGATACTTGTTTCAAAATTGATGATGATACGCTATATATGTATGAGATTTATGATACGAATAAGATATCATTTTATTTTCCTATTACAGATAATATTAAAAAGGCATTAGATTATTTAGATAATTTATGTTTAGCAAATCATTTTAAACTTAAATTCACTTGTTTAGAAAAAAATGAATTAGATTATTTATTAAAGAGATATAAACATGTCAAATATTATTCTAATCGTGATTGGAGTGATTATTTTTATGATGCGAATAGTCTACAAACTTTTGCTGGCAAACATTTATCTAGCAAAAGACATAATTTAAATAAATTTATAAAAAACAATCCAAATTATGTATTTCATATTGCAAATGCTGAAGATATTGAAAGAATTAAAGCCTTTTATTTATTTGATAAGAGTCAAATAGCATTTGATAATAAAGATGAAATTAATGAATATGATATATCATTAGATTTAATTAAGAATTTTAATAAATTAAATCAAATTTGTGGATATATAACCATTGATAATAATGTTGTTGCTTATTCAATTGGGGAAGTAGTTGGTGATGTTTTATTTATTCATTTAGAAAAAGCTTTGGCAAAAGAAGAGGGTTGCTTTCAGGCAATTGTTAATGAATTTGCTAAAAGTTTCAAGGATAAAATAAAATTTATAAATCGAGAGGATGATAATGGTGATCCAGGTTTAAGAGAATCAAAAATTCAATATCATCCATTAGAAATACTAGAAAAATGTTTCTTTAAAGTTGAAAACAATATTGATTTGATACATCATATGCCACATATAGTTATTGATAATGATATATATTTAGATGATATAAAAGAGAAAGATAAAAAAGAATATTATAAGCTAACAGTTGACGATGAACTTAATAAATATTGGGGCTATGATTATAGAAAAGATATATCAGAAGAAAATGTTAATGAAGATAATGTTTTTGAAATGCTTATTAATGATAAACATAATAAAGATGACTTTTCTTTTGGTGTTTTTAAAAATAATGAATTGGTTGGGGAAATTGTATTTCATGAAATAGAGATGGTAAATGCTAGTGAAATCGGTTTCAGAATTATTAAAGAGTATCAAAATAAAGGAATAATGAGTAAAGCAGTAAAAGCTGCAATTTCATTTGCTTTTGATTATTTACATTTTGATTATTTAAAAGTTAAATGTTTTAAGGAGAATATTCCGTCATATAAATTGATAGAAAAAAATAACTTTAAAAAGATTAAAGAAGATGAAACCTTTGATTATTTTATTTTAAATAGATAATTGTTTTTCTTTCTTTGTTTTGATTTTATCAATACCAAAATATATAAAACCAATTGCTAAAAATATAGCGCATAGCCCAATAATTATTAATATTACATTTCCTATTCCTAACTGTTCTATATTTAAGAATGGATAAGGATATAGCATTCCTTCATATGTTGAAGGTAATAATGATGCTCTTATAAATATTATTGATAAATAAATGACTGGAAAAATTAATGAATAAAATGGATAATACCATTTCATTTGATGCCTATTAGATAAAACTATGAAATCTAAAATATACATTAAAGGCATAAATAAATGCATAAAAACATTCATTTTATTTTCCCAATATTTTGCTTGGAAGATATAACCAAAAGAATCACCTAGCATAGTGTTTGCAACTAAAAATGTTAATAATATCGAAATAAAGAAACAAAATTTTATTGGATAATTAAGTGTATATTTGCCTTCTTTTTCACCTTTACAATATTTAATAATTAACATGATAAATTCAATTAAAATATATATTACGCATGCATAATTAGATAGGTTAGTAAAAAAGAATAAATTATATTGTAATGTTTCTGAATCAAAAGATTCGAAAGCATGTAAACCAAATAAAATTCCAATAATTGAAATCACTAAATAAACTGATTTATATATAATTTGTGTAATTCTTTTATTTAACATAAATATTTTATAAACCTAATAAGCTATATTTGCAATGTTATTCATTATTCTCTATGTTAAAATAACTTAGAGGTTATATATGGAAATTATAAAGTTAAAAGCTTTTTCAGTTATTGGAAAAGAAGGCTCAACAAATGATGGGGCTGGTTTTATAACTAATTTAGTTAAAGAAGCTAATCAAGATTATTTAGAAATAAAAGATCTTGTGGATACAAATAATAATTTTGGTGCTTGGGGATTAATGAGTGATTTTAATAGAAGACTGTTACCTTGGGAAGACAATTTTTCAAAAGGTTTATATTTATTTGGGGTGCAAGTTAAAGAGGATGCAGTTGCACCTAAAGGTTGGGTTAAATGGAGTGTGCCTGAAAGGGAATATATTAAAGTTGAAGTTGAAGATAAAACTAAATATATAGAGACATTTCAAAAATATGTTTATTTCATGCTAGATTATTTGAAATATGATTTGATTGGTGCCGCATTTGATTTTAATGATTTTAAAAATAATAAAATGTATATATTTTTCCCAGTTAAAAAGAGAATAGAGGTAATAAAAAATATACCTTTTGATAAGATGCTTTCATATTGTGGTATTCATTGTGGATATTGTTTCTTTCCTTCATGTGGAGGATGTAGGACTAATCCAAATAATTGTTCATTTGGTTTCCAATTTGAAGATAAAAAATGTCCAAATGCAAAGTGCTGTATTGAAAAAGGAATTAAGGGCTGTTATGAATGTGATGAATTAGAAAAATGTAATAAAGGTTTCTATTCTACAAAACAAAGTGCAAAAGTTTGCTCTCTATTCATCAAAAAAGAGGGTGAAGAAGCATTCTTGAAGTGTGTTGAGAATATGGTTAAAAACGGTATAAATTATTGTTATGATTTAGATAATTTGCCTACTGATAAAGACAAAATGGATTTCTTATATAAATATAGTAAATAATATGAACTATTTAGAATTTAAACAAAGTGTTTATAGCAAAATAGATAAGGAATATTATGAATTTTCAAGTGGGCTTAGTAATTCAGGGATGAAATATCTTGGAGTTAGAGTTCCTGTTCTTAAAGCATTAGTTAAGAAAGAAAAAGATGATTCTGAACTTAAAGTAGAAGATTTTGAAATTAATGATTCACATGAAATATTATGTGCTTTTATGTGGTTAAATCTACTAAGAATCAAAGACTATAAAGAACAATTTAAATTCATTAATAAATATATTTCCAAATGTTTATCTTGGGCAATAACTGATAGTTTGCCTCAATTTATTTCATTAGATACGCCATTATATTTCTATTTAAAATATTTTAAGAAGTGGTGTAGTTCTCCTGATACCTATAAAAGACGTTTTGCATATGTTTTTATGATGAGATTTGCTAAAGAAAAAGAATCTTTAATATATTTAGATTACATTAAAAATGATAATGAATATTATGTAATGATGGCTGAAGCTTGGTTAATGGCTACAAGTGCTATTTATTATGAAGATGAAATTTATAATAAACTTAATAGTGGAATCTTAAATAAACAATTAGTGCAAAAAACTATTTCAAAAATAGTAGATTCTTATAGAATTACAAACGAAATTAAAAATAAATTTAAGTCAATACGCAACAAAGATTATTAACTAATAATAGTGGCTGGTTTATTAAGCATCATAAATGCTCCTCTACCATATTGGCCACATAAGAAACCTTCAAGATGTACTTTTTTATCAAGAACGGCAGTTTTATCAAAATCAGTAGTAAATTCGCCATATACACAAATATAATAATTATCACTTGAATCATTTATAAAACCATCATAATATTTTCCATTCATTAATTTGAATGTTAAGTCAACACTTATATATCTTCCTGGGTATTGATCTTTTGAGTTTATAAAAGAAGATAATTTATCGTATGTAAATTCTTCTGGTTCTCCAATATCATAGTCAATTCCCGTGTCGATTTGAACAATATCAGTATCTTCATCTATTACAATTTGAGTGTAATTATTATAAGAACCTATAATTCCAGTAACTCTAACATAGTCACCAACCTTATAAGTAGTGGCAAAAGTTTTGGAATAAATAAGAATTGTAGCAGTATCATCTTTTACTAAATATGAACCATTTCCTTTTCCAATTATTGTGCCTGTAGTTATAACACTTCTTCCAGTTTTAGTTTCAAAAGCTTCAGCAATTGTAACTATTGCGGTTGCTGGAGGTTCGGAAATATAGGATGTTCCTCCACCTAAATATGTATAACTTAAATAATGATTCAAAGTAGTTTTACATTCATTAATTACGTTAGCATCACTAAAATCTTCACTTGTACTAATTTGATAAGAATAGTTTTGATCAACGTTAAATATGCCACTATAAGAATAAGTATCTTCATCTACTCTCGTTAGCTTTTCTGCTTTCCATTCAGTAAATAATCCTCTGACATATAAATCATTTGTGTATGTTTCAGTAGTATCGAAAGTAATGGTATTTTTCTCCATATTGTTATATTTAGCTAAATAAGAATTAGCAATATCATAAGGATATATTTCAGCATCATTTTCATCATAGAATTGTTTTTCTATATTAATAGAATTTTCATCTTGATATTGATAATATTTTCCAAGTGTCCATGAATCGGTAACGATGTAATAAATTTTATCATCTTCTAAGGCATCGCTTGAAACATCAGGATAGTGCTGATAATAAGTTGGTTGATTTATAAAGAAACTCTTAATATATTTTCCTTCTAATGAACAAATTAATATTTGATTTGTAAAACATAATACGTTATAAGTATCACCAAAAGTTACTTCTCCATAAGGTAAGCTTCTTGGAGAACGAGGATTGGTTTGAACTCCGCTCATAACAATATCGTATTTTGGATCTAATGCTAAAGCTTGTTCTTTTAATTCTTCATAATAACCAGTAGCTTGCATTGTTTTTATGTCTTCTTCATCAAAACCAGGACTATTTTTTGTGATTACTTCACCGACAACTTCATCTTCTTCAGTAGTATATTCGTTTACATATTCATAAACTTCCTTATTACTAGAAGTAGCCATTATGTCTTCAGTTGAGATATTTTTAGCGCTTTTTAAAGTATATTTATCAGTTGTTTTATCAAATGATAATTTTAATTCTACTAATTCTTTTCCATCGCTTTCATTTTGCATATGGATAGTGCCATATTTATCAGTATAAATATATTTACTATGAGTATGTGCTTCAAAAGAAAAATCTATATATTTATTATTAGGAAATAAAGTTGAATTTTGTGATAAGGATAAATCATAATAAGCACTAACTTGTTCATCGCTAGCAACATCTATTCCTCCATCATGTAAACTTAACATTACTATGGAACAACCTTGTTTTCTTAATGAATCTGATTCATCTTTTATTAAAGAAGTAAGTTCATCATCAACAGCAAATCTATAACCTAATGTTTTTAAATAATCTATAGAATTATAGCAATCTCCAATTGCTCCAATTATTCCAATTTTAACTCCATTACGAGTAACAATAGTAGAGGCGTCAAATCCTTCTACTCTTTTTTGGGTAACTTCATCAATTATATTAATAGCTAAAAATGGAAAAGAGGCGTTCTTTGATTGATTAACTATATTATTTAAGCCCCAATCAAATTCATGATTTCCAATGGTATAACAATCAAGTCCACATATTGAGTATGCTTCAGTTAATAATCTTCCATAATTTAAATTACTATAAGCGGTGCCTTGCCATAAATCGCCACTTCCAATAAAAGTAACTCCTTCTTTATTATTATCTATTGCTTCTGAAATAATTTCAGCATGTTTACTAATTCCAGGATAAGAATAATCTGTATCTTCAATAATTTTTCCATGAAAATCGTTAGTGCCATAAAAATCTAAATCAACTACATTATTAGTGCTATCTTGATATGTTCCATCTTTATAATCTAAACCTATACTAGTAATTTTAAAATCTCCAGCAACAGAATATAAAGAAAAATATCCATTAGTAGAATTAGTGCCGTTTATATTTAGTTGAGCTCCCGAATAATCTACTTTATTTCCACCTTCATTTGCGGCATCAATTGTTACATTATCATATTTATATTTTAAATATCCATCATCTGTTTCTTTATCATACTCAATAAACATTGAAGTAAAATAATCTAATGGATTTAAATTAGTAACATAAGAACCATTAGTAAAATATATTCCTTCACTATCAACTTTTACTTTATGAAAAGAGAATTCTATATCATTTATTGTTTTATTAAAATCTTGATAAGTAGAAGTAGCATCTAAACTAGTATTTAAAATGTTTATATTTTTACTTCCACCTGTTTCAGTATCGTTACTATCATCTCCACAACTTACTAAACTGACACTTAAAAAAAGACCCAAACCCAATAAAAAAAGTTTTTTAATATTTTTCATATAATCTCCACCAAGAAATACAAACGATTTTCTTGTTATTTGTATTATAATAAATTAGACACTAAAAGAGAACATTTATGAAAAAGAAAAAAGATAAAATTACATTATTGATAAATAAAGATTTAGGACTTCATTTAGATAATATCGATGATGCCTATTCTAAATATTCTTATGAAAATCATTATATGCTTGATCCTGAACTAGTAGAATTTATTGAAAATCAAGCTAAAAAAGAAACCACAAGATCTTTAAGTTGTTTTACAATTAATATCTATATGAAAAAAATACCTACTAAAGAAGAGCAAAGTTTATTTGTTAAAACTTTTCATGAGCATTATAAAGGATATAAAGAGAAAGAATTTAAACATAATAGAAATTTATTAATTTTAGCTTGGGTATTATTTGGTATAAGTGCTTTAGTTTTAGTTACTTATAATATATTTTCTCACGCTAGTTGGATGCCACAAATAGTTACTTATGCTCTCGATATTATTGCTTATGTATTTATGTGGGAATTTGTTGATACATTCTTTTTTAAACGCAGTATTTCAACAGTTGACCGTAGATTTTATGATATCATTTTAAATAGTAAAATTAACTTTATTTTGGAGAAGAAAAAATAAACTTTATAAATATAAAGTCTATTGTATAATGTAAAAATGGAAAATAAAGAAAAAAGAAGAATTGATAAAGGAAGTTTGATCTATATTGGTATTACATTTGCGATTGGTGTAGCTATTTTTTTGGTAACATTTTTCACTCAAGGAATTAGCGTAAAGAGTTCTTTAGATGGATCATTTGTTGCCTTTGCTGTTTTGTTATTGGTAGGACTATTATCTTTAGTTGCTAGTTTTGGATTTTTTGATTTTGCTTCTTATTCTTTTTATTATGTGTTTGCTACATTCAAAAAAGAGAAGAAATATAATGATTTAAACGATTACAAGCAAGAAAAAGATGAGAAAAGAAAAAAAACTAAAAAGAATTATTTATATTATTTTATAAGTTCAACTCCTTTTTTAATTGCTACTATTATTTTAAGAATAGTTTGGCAAACACTGCTATAATCTTATTTACTAATATTTTATAAATGTTAAAATTCAAGTGGAGGATTTTTTATGTTTAAAAAAGGATTTTTATTTTTAAGTGTCGCTGCAACCTCATTGTTAGTAACATCGTTAGGATTTATAAACAATGATGAAGTACTTGCTCGAGATACAAAAATAATTGTTGAATTAGATAATGATGATGAACAAACAAACAAAAAGTTTTTAAATCAATTAGCTACTTTGACTGAATTTAACTATAGAATTAATGATACTTTTTCTAGTGTTTTTAATGGCTATACTTTAAGTGTAAATAATGTATACGTTGATTATATTAAAGATTTTAGTACTGTAAAGGATGTAACAATCGATAAAGAATATCATTTTGATATGTCTGAAACAAGTAATGTTAGTGTTAATCTAAAAAATACTGACATTCCAACTACAAATGCTAGTGCAGAAGAAATGAATGTTCCAAGTTCATCTAATAAAGGTGAAGGAACTTTTATTGCTATTCTTGATAGTGGTTTCTTATTAACTCACAATGCTTTTACAAATTTAAGTAGTAGTGTTGATAAAAAAGTAAGTAAAGATGAAGTTGCTACTATTGTTACTACAAGTGGTTTCCATGGAAACAATGAAGGAAGTGGGGATGCTAGTAAAACATATTATAATGATAAGATTCCTTATTATTTTGATTATGGTGGATCTGGATCTCCAAGCACTGATTATGATGTATATAGTCCATGTTCAGTACACGGTACACACGTTGCTTCTTTAGCTGCAGCAAATGGAGATTATAAAGGTATTGCTCCTAACGCTCAACTTGCTTTAATGAAAGTATTTACTGAATCTGTTAGTTCTAAAGGAGTATATTCTACTGGAGCTTATGATTCTGTTATATTAGAAGCTCTTGAAGATTGTGTAAAATTAGATGTTGATGTATTAAATATGTCTTTAGGTTCAGATTTAGATGAATGTTCATCAAGATCAAAGTCTTTTGAAGTTATTGATACTTTGGAGAGTAAAGGTGTTGTTTGTTCAATCTCTGCTGGAAATTCTGGTAAATCCTATTTTAATGGTTATAACGAATATGAATTTAATACAACTGGTGATGTTGAAACTGGTACTTTAGGTAGTTATGCAGTTAGTGAAAGTGCTGCTATTATTGCTAGTGGAGTTTTAAGTGATGAGGTAGTTTCTCAAGTAACAGTTAATGGTTCTACTTTTGCTTATAGAGACCAAGTTACTGATCACACTGTTTCTAATACAGATGGGTCTACTGAAGATATTACTTTTAAAACTCAACATGAATTTTTAGATTTATTTGAAACAGATGCTTCTCAAGAATATGTTGTAGTTCCAAATCTTGGAAATACCGCTGATTATGATGGTATCGATGTTAGTGGCAAAATTGCTGTTATTATGCGTGGAGAGATTTCTTTTACATTAAAAGTTCAAAACGCTATTGCTAAAGGTGCAAAGGGTGTTGCTATTATCAATAATAGTGCAACTGATGCTGTTGGTTATTTTGATTTTTCTTCATATGAACCAACTGTACCTGTAGTTTCTATTGAAAATAGGTTTAAAGATTTGTTATTAAATGCTGAAACTAAAGTTATTGAAAAAGTTGATGGATCTCATATTAGTGATTTCTCTACTGATGGAACTACTGCTAAATTAAATATTGGACCTACAATTACTACTCCTGGTTCAAATATTTTTGGTGCCGTTCCTGGTTATGAAAATAGTACAACTGGATATATTGATGTAGTAAGTGATGATTCTTATGATTATTTAAGTGGAACATCAATGGCTGCTCCTAATTATGCAGGTGCTGTTGCTTTAATTTTAAGTGATTCTACTGATGCTGATAAAGAAGCATATAAAAAGACGTTAGATATGAGAACAATGTCTACTGCCAATGTATTAACTGCTTCTAATGGCGTTAATGAATCACCAAGAAGACAAGGTGCTGGCTTAATTGATGTTAGTGGCGCTATTAATTCTAAAGTTTATTTAACTGGTGAAAATGAAGATAATACTAATAAAGCAAAAATTGAATTAAAGAATAATGATGAAATTAAAGAAGGTAAAGTTGCTTTAAAATTTAAAGCTACAAATGAAGATACAACTGCTAAAAAATATAAAGCTACAGTCAATGTTTTATGCCCTGAACTTGCTGATTATAATGGAACTACCTATGCTTCGGTAAATGAGCACACATTAGGAAGTTTCTCTCAAGATGTAACTATCGAAGCAGGAGAAAGTGAGATTTCTTTAAATTCATATTCTCTTACTAGTGAAGCTAAAGAATATTTAAAAGCTTTTGAAAATGGTTCTTATATTGAAGGATATGTAACTTTAACCCCTGAAAATTCGTCTGATGAAGAATTATCTATCCCTTATTTAGGATTCTATGGTGATTATGAATCTGCTGATTGTGTTGAGCCATTTAGTTTTGAAAAAGAAGAAAATGTTGTTTATGGTTCAGATTTATTAAATTCTACAGTAACAAGTGCTTTTAATTCTACCTATGCTAAACCAAATGCGAATTTCGGTTCATATTGGGTTGGAACTGGTTTAGCTGCTGATAAAGTTTCAATGTCTGATATTATAAGTAATACAAAAGATATTTCTAAAACATATAATGTCTTAAATTATGATGCTACCACTAATACTATTTATGCTGGTAATAATGGTTATACAAATACAATGATTATTACTCAATTTGTTAATCGTAGTGTGGCAACAAATACCGTTACGATAACTAGTAAAGATACAGGGAATGTTATATTAACAGATCATATGTTTGATTCACTTAGTGGAAGTAGCGAGGATGAAAATTATGCTTTATTAAAGAGCAAATTAACTCCTGATTTAGTTCTTTCTGGATATATGGCTCATAGAGCATATACAATTATTGGTTTAAAACAAGCAAAAGGAACTAAATTATATCCTGATGGAGAATATACTATTGATTTTAAATATGAATTAATAGATGGAACTATTCAAACTAAATCCTATAATCTTGTTATTGATTCTACTGCTCCTACAATGGGCACTAGAGAAATTCAAGATGATGGAAGTGTAAAAGTTAGATTTAGTGGTAATACCTTATATAGTGTTAAAGCTAATAATAAGGATATGGATATTCAAAGTGATACCACTGGTCAATATATTATTGTTCCAAAATCTTATATTACAAGTAACAACAATGTCTTAATTAATATGAAAGGTAATGCTGGAAGTAATGCTTATGCTTTATTTAGATATGATGAAATTGGTACTTCAAATATTATGTTTGAATCTACTGAAGGAACTTATCTTAATATTCTAACTAATAAGATTACAGTTTCTAGTTCTACCTCAAAAGAATTTGCTAATGATAATGTAATTTATGATTACAGTATTACAACTGCTAAAGATAAAGATCTTAAATTTACTGATAACTTCAAATTAACATTCCGTATTCCAAATGGATACGATAGTGAATATATTAGTGTCTATTATATTAATGGTGATACTAAAGAAGAAATTACAGATTATACTTTAACAGATAAAGAAATAACTATCTCAACTTCTTATACTTCCGGATCAATTGCTATTGTTAAAGGTAGTGAAGCTGATCTTCCAACAATTAGTGGAGAAAGCAGTCTAACTGTTGAAGGCACAACTCAATTAACATTAATGGAAAACGGAGTTGCTGTTACTAGTGGAGTAAGTTGGACTAGTAGTGATACTAGTATTGCTACCGTTAATGAAACTGGATTAGTAACCGGAGTCAGTAATGGTAAAGCTACTATAAGCGCAACTTATAATGATAAAGTTTATACATTTGAAATTACTATTAATAATAAGGATAGTGGAATGTCTACTGGAGCTATAGTTGCTATTGTGTGTGCTGTAGTTGCTGCTCTTATTATTGCTGGAGTTGTGGTATTCATTACAATGAAGAAGAAAAAAGCTAAATAATAATATTAATAAAGGAGCTCATTCGTGAGCTCTTTTTTTATACACTTTTTAATAAAAAACAATAAAAATTACATAAAAAAGCCGTTTTTTAAAAGGAAAATTAAGATAATATTAAAAATATTGTTATTATCTTATAAAATAATTTTTCATAAGTAAAATACATATATTGTTTACATATTTTGTGGACAAAAGTCTAAAGGAGATAAAAATGAAAATAGGAAAAAAATTTAAGGGCGTTGTTTTTGCTCTATCCGCTCTCACACTTACTGGATTAGTCGCTGGTACAGTCACAAGTTGTGGTGAGGGAGAAGCTACTGTTAGCAAAATTACAAGTTTTACAGTTGCTTTAAAATCTGGAAAAACTAGCTTAACCGCTGGTGCTACAGATAGCGTTGTTATAAGTAAGGTTACTCCAACTGGAGTTACTGGTACTTATACTTATGAATCAAGTGATACTGCAGTTTTAACTGTTGCATCAACTGGTGCTGTTACTGCTGTTGCTGAAGGCAGTGCTACAATTACTGTTACTGAAGCTGAAGGTGCAAAAAATACATTAGCACTTACTGTTACTCCAGATTACGGTGGAAAAGTTGGAAAATCTTATGTTGGTTCTTCATATGAAGAAAGAACCGATATTACAGGTGTTCTTGAGAATTATGCTGTTGATCACCATTTAACTGGTCTTTCATTATATGAAAATGGTGGATATGTTATGTACAATCCACGTATTCAAAAAGGAACTGAAACATATATTTCTGGTTATGGGTTTGGTATTTTAGGTGAAGGTAATATTACTTCTGATTTAACTGAAAAACAAGAATCTGTTGCTGGTTATAGAAGTTATTATCATACTTATGATGCAAGTGATCCACAAACTATTAACTATCTTGATGATAGTGGCTCACAAGTTTCTAATTTATATGAATATCAAGCTTCATCTTATTGGGGAACAAGAATGAATGCCAAGAAAGATGGTTATGATTGGTATCCAGTATTAGCTAAAGAAAAACCAGTAGCTGTTGATGCTGCTGACAATGGTTTAGCTACAACTTGGAAATTTAAAGTTAAAACAGGTGTTGATGGCTTAGTCTATAACACTTCATCTACTAAATATTCAAAATATGCTGGTAGAGCTGTTGAACTTGAAGATTATGTTTATGCTTATAAAGTATTAATGACACAAAAGAATGGTTTATACCGTGGTGCTGAAATGTGTGGAGATAATGGTGCTGGTACTATTAAAGGTAACACCCAATATTGGAACGCATCAGCTGATGGCGAAAACGATGAAGCATTTGAATCAATGGTTGGAGTTAAAGCAGATTCTACTGATAATTCCTTAACAATTACTTTAAATGCTCCTGTTAACCAATTCTATGCAATGTATTACTTAGCAAGTTCTCTTACTGAACCAATTTGTAAGGATTTCCTTGATGAAGTTGGTATTGATAACTATGGTAAGAATGATACAACAAAAGGAACAACTCCTGTCGATAATATCCTTGCTTTAGGCGCTTATATGCTTGAAGAATGGGAAGCTGATAAGAAGATTGTTTTCAAGAAAAATGATAAATGGATTGAAGCAACTCATCCAGAATATGAAGATACTGCAAACTTACACAATATTAAAGGTGTTCATATTGCAATTTTAACTGGTGCTGCAACTGATAAAGAATTAGCATTTAAAGAATTCCTTGATGGAAAACTTGATGCTTGTTCAATTCCTTCAACTCAATTAGCAAGTTATGTTGATGATCCACGTACAACTACAACAAAAGGTGATTCTGTTTTCAAATTAAATATGAACTCTTGTGATCAATCTACATGGAATGAATTATTCGGTGTTAATGGTTCTATTACACAAACTGCTGAATCTGATTATTGGCAATGCAAACCATTAATGAGTAATGATAACTTCTTAAATGGTCTTGATTGTGCTATTAACCGTGAAGAATTTGCAACTTCTGTTGGTTCAATTCCTTCACAAAACTATTTCTCAACTAACTATATGTCAGATCCTGAGAATGGTATTTCATACGATACTACTGAACAACATGCTGCTGTTTTAGCTGATAGATTCCCAGAAACTTATGGTTATAACTATGATGCTGCTCAACAATTATTCTCCAAAGCAATTGATGAAGAAATTGCTGCTGGAACAATTACTGCTGGTACTGCTACAAGTCCAACTGTTCAATACATTGATGTTTGGTGGATGTATGAATATATGACTACAGAATATGCTTCAATTGGTCAATATATTGAAAAAGCATTTAACTCTGTAGGAATTGATAAAGGTGTTAAACTTGTTGTTAGAAATAGTGCTGTTAGTGTTTGGAGTGATGTTTACTATAAACACTTAATGGTTGGTCAATTCGATCTTGGATTTGGTTCTATTAGTGGTAACTCATTAAACCCAATCAACTTCATGGAAGTTTTAAGAAGTGATAATAGTTCAGGATTTACCTTAAACTGGGGAACTGATACTAGTGTTGTCTCTGATGAAATTAACTATGATGGTATGAATTGGTCTTACAATGCATTATGGCAAGCTGCTGATACAGGTGTTATTGTTGATAGTGATGGTAATCAAGTAGTTGCTCATAAATTTGGAACTCCTGAAGTTAAGTCCTTCAATGATGATGGCAGTGTCACAGTTACTGTTGCTCTTGAGTTAGCAGTTGCTGCAGGTGCTACTATTAAATTAGAGACTGCATATTTCTACTATGCTTCTATTGCTGCTAATGATTATGTTTCAGTTGATGTTGAGTGGAGCTATGTTGATAATGTTCTTACTTACATCATTCCAAAGTCAGTAATCGATGATGATATGAAGTATTATTGCGAATTTGATATTATTTATTCCATTACTATTGATGGTGTTACAACTGAAATTAATAAGTGGGTTGAACCAGATGATTATGGTTTCCTCCATCAATAATATTTGATTAGAATTTATTAATCTGTTGAAATATACCGTTAGACTATGTCTAACGGTATTATTTTGTTAAAATTAATATAAAATTGTGTTATATTAATATTGTATTTTTTATTTTTGTGATGAAGAGGAGATTTATATGGGGAAATACGTTGTTAAGCGACTACTACTCGCGTTATTAACATCTATTATCATATTATCAATAACGTTTATTTTAATGAAAATGCTGCCATTTAATAAACCTGTTGGTACAGATGCAAGTATTTATGCTTATTACACTAATCAAGTTAATCTTGGTTTTGTAGTAGACCTAAGCGAAGAAAATACTGCTTTAGGTGAATATTTATGGAAATATGTTGATCCAGGAAAAGTTACACATATTTATTATGTCAAACCAATTGCTGATCAATACTTTGCTTGGTTAAGAAACATTGTTACAAAGTGGGATTGGGGAACATCAACGTACGTTATGCCTAATGTCAGTGCAATGTATATCATTGTTACTAGAATTGGTGTTACTATTTCAGTTAATATTGTCAGTGTTATTATTTCTGTTCCACTTGGAATTTTGCTCGGTATATGGGCTGCTTTAAAGAAAAACAAGATTACTGACCACGTTATTTCTACACTCGTAATGGTTTTTATTAGTGTTCCAAGTTTCGTTATTATTTCATTATTAATGTTATGGCTTGCATATAATACTGGATGGCTACCAACTCAATGGCCTTCTGTTAGTGCACCTACTCAAACAAGAGTTTTAGGCTATATTATCCCTGTACTATCTTTATCATTTGGTTCTATTTGTGGATATTGTAGATTTACTCGTGCTGAACTTTGTGAAGTTATGTCAAGTGAATATCTTTTACTTGCTCGTACTAAAGGTTTAACAAGAGGTCAATCTATTGTTCGTCATGCTTTAAGAAACGCAATGGTTCCTATTTTCCCATCTATTTTATCTGAATTTATTGGAATTTTAGGTGGTTCTATGATTCTTGAACAACTTTATGGTATTCCAGGAATTGGTAGATTATATATAACTGCTTTAAATGCTAGCGATTATAATGTTGTTTTCGTTGATATGGCAGTATTTACTACTATTTCATTATTAGCTGGAGTTTTACTTGATATATCTTATGGATTTATTGATCCTCGTATCAGAATGGGGGCTAAGAAATAGTTATGAAAAACGAAAAATTTTCTTATATTGATAGTTATAACAATAACAAAACTATTAATGTAGATTCTAAAGATTTAGAATTTGTCCAAGTTGATAAAAAAATTCATGATGTTAAATTTAAAAGTAAACCAACAACCTTTGCTAAAGATGCTTTTAGAAGATTCTGTAAAAATAAATCATCTGTTATTGGTGCAATTATTTTAGGAATTCTTGTTATTTGTGCATTTGTTGTTCCTGTTGCTATTTCTGATAGTCCAACTAATGGTGCATCTAATACAAGTATGCAACACGTTGATCAACAATTCCTTGAACCAAAGATTTTTGATGCAGGAACTGGTTGGTGGGATGGCACTAAACAATATTCACATATTGCTTATGATCAAGTTAATCAAAAACCAGCTGGATTTAAAACAAACGCTATTATAGAAAATTCTACTACAATAGGTGATGATGAATTTATTAATTCATATAATGCTTATGCAATTGGTGGATATATTAGACTTGCTTCTATTGTAAAAACCGATACATCTGCAGCTGAATCAGTACTTGAAAGTAATACATTTACTTATAATTTAGCTCAAGAATATGATTTGGATATTGAACTTGATGATCAAAATAGCGAAGATGCTTTTGTTAATAGTGAATATCGTATTTATTTATCTTATCTTGATGATGATTCAGAAGAACAAATCGCTGTTTTAAAAGATTATTCAAGTGATTATTCTGCTATACATATTGATTTAGAAAAAACTTTACTTGAACTTTTACCTTCTAAAACAATTTATAGTAATGCAAGAGTTTGTGTTGCTATTCCAAATGAAACTGATAAACAAAATCAAGTTTTTGTTAAGAGTTGTGTAATTTCTTCTACAACATTAAAGAACGAAACTTCAATTGCAAGATTAAAAGCTATTTCATTTAGCGATGCTAATACGATGTCAGGTATTGGTAAAACTGATGCTACTGGAAAAGAAAATGTTGGTTTCTGGAGTTGTACTGGTTATAAATATTTATTCCATGCTACTATTAAATATTGTAATTTTACTTATGATACTTATGAAGCTGTCTATGGAAATAGAGAGATGTCATTTGGTTTAATTGATATTATGAAATATCAAGGATATAAATATGATTCTTTATCAGATTCATATTATCTTGATGAATCTTTACCAGTTTATTTATCTTATGATGTTGATGTTGGAATTGAATCATTTCAAAGTTTAAGAGATGATTGCCCAATTAACAGTGTTTTAAGTCAAAGTAAAGTTAGTGGTATGGGTGTTACAGTTTATACTATTAAATGTAATGTTTGTTACTATAAATATTGTGGATATTCTTCAATGCCAAAATTTATTATGGGAACAGATAATGTTGGAAAAGATTTATTTAAGATTACATTCAATGGTTTAAAGACTTCCTTATTATTAGGTATTGCAACATTCGTTATTTGTTTCTCGTTTGGTCTTGTTTGGGGTTCCATTTCAGGATATTTTGGTGGAAACGTCGATATAATCATGGAAAGATTTACTGATATTATCAGTGGTATGCCATGGATTGTTGTTATGACCTTATGTATTTTACATTTAGGAAGTAATTTTGCTACCTTCTGTTTAGCATTATGTCTAACAGGTTGGATTGGCACATCTAGTAGAACGCGTACACAATTCTATCGATTTAAACGAAGTGAATATATTTTAGCTTCTAGAACATTAGGTGCTAGTGATATGAGATTAATCTTTAGACATATCTTGCCAAATGCTATGGGAACTATTATTACTGGATCAGTTCTTATGATTCCAAGTGTTATATTTAGTGAAGCTACAATTTCTTATTTAGGTTTAGGTTTAAAGAACCTTGATTCATTGGGTGTTATTTTAAGTAACAATCAACAATATTTAAGTAGTTATTCTTATTTATTATTATTCCCATCAGCAATCATTGCTTTAATAATGATTTCATTCAACTTATTTGGTAATGGTTTAAGAGATGCCTTCAATCCATCATTGAAAGGAAGTGATTAGTATGAACACAAAAGAATTACTTAATGAAAAAGATTACACAAAAGAGCCTATAGTTTTAAGTGTTAAAAAACTTCAAATTGCGTTTACTACTGATCATGGTCTAGTAAAAGCTGTTCGTGGTGTTTCATTTGATTTACATAAAGGAGAAACTTTATGTATTGTTGGTGAATCTGGTTCAGGTAAATCTGTTACTAATAAAGCTATTATGGGCATTAGTGCAAATAACGCTATTATTGAAGGCGGACAAATTTTATACGAAGGTGAAGATTTAACTCGTATTTCTGAAGAAGATTTCCATCGTATTAGAGGACATAAAATTGGAATGATTTTCCAAGATCCTTTAAGTGCATTAAATCCTATTGTTAGAGTTGGTAAACAAATTACTGAAGCTACGATGATTAATAAAAATATCTTAAAGAAAAGATATAATGATTTAATTAGTGATGAACTTATTGCTTATCGTAATGCTAAAGCTGATAAAGATTATGAAGTTAGCCGTGATAATAACGAAATTAAAAACATTACTAAACTTTATAAAAACCATTTAAATGATGTTAAAAAGAACATTAAAGTTGCTAACGATGAATTAGCAAATAAACAAAAAGTATGCGATATGATAGAGAATTTTGAAACTGAACAAAAAAATCGTTTAGTTTGTTATCAAAATTCAATTGAAAAATATCAAAAACTTAAAGATGAAACTAGTAAAAAGACTGATGAAATCTCAAAAATTAAAACTGAGATTTATACTTTAAAGGTCAGTAAATTTGAAAATAGAATTGTTCGTGTTAAGAATCAACTTGATAATTATAAAGAAAGTGAAGCTCTTGATATTAGAGTTAATAATTTTATTGCTTATTATAAAGAGACTAAGAAGCTTGTTAATAGTGAATATAATGCTGTTAAAGGTTTACTTAAAAAAGCTTTAGTTCTTCGTAAAAAAGAGGCCAAAGTTGACAACAAACAATATGCTGAAGATTTAGAAAAGAAATATAAGGAAGAATTATCTTCATTAGAGCAACAACTTGAAACAGTCAATGCAAAAATTGAAGAATATCAACCAAAATTATCAAAAGAAGCTCAAGAAAAATATGATATTATTTTATCTTATTCAAGAAAAAAGACTTTAAAAGAGAGAATTTTTAAGAAGAATAATGATATTAATACATCCATTTCAAATACAGTTAAAAAAGCTGAAAAAGTTAGTTTAACTGATGATGCTACATTTGATGGATATTTAGCTGAACAAAAATCTTTAAAATCTAAAATTAATAAATGTAAAGAAAACTATATTAATAAAACAAAAATTACAAAAGCTGAAGCTAAAAAGATGGCTTTAAGAGTCATGAAAGAAGTTGGTATTCCTCTTCCAGAAAGACGTTATAAACAATATCCATTTGAATTCAGTGGTGGTATGCGTCAAAGAATAGTTATTGCTATTGCTTTAACTGCTGATCCTGAAATATTAATTTGTGATGAACCAACAACTGCTCTTGATGTTACTATTCAAGCTCAAATTCTTGAGCTTATTAATAAACTTAAAAGAGAAAGAGGTTTAAGTTGTATTTTTATTACTCACGATTTAGGTGTTGTTGCTAATATGGCTGATAGAGTCGCTGTTATGTATGCTGGTAAGGTTGTTGAATATGGATTAGCAAATGAAATATTCTTTAGTCCAAAACATCCATATACATGGGCATTATTATCATCTATTCCTGATGTTGATTCTAAAGAAAGACTTGAAGCAATTCCAGGTACACCTCCAGATATGATTTATCCACCAAAAGGTGATGCTTTTGCTTTACGTAGTAAATATGCTATGGCAATTGATTTTAAATATGAACCACCTTACTTTAAAGTAAGCGATACTCATTATGCTGCTACTTGGTTATTATATCCAGGTGCTCCAAAAGTTGAAATGCCAAAGATTGTTTCTACCCGTATTAAGAACGCTTTAAAATCTGAAGAAGAAAGAATTAAAAAAGAAGGCAAGGAGGCTAAATAATTATGAAAAAGAATACAAAAAAAGAAGATAAAAATGTATCAAAACCTGTGCCTTATGATCTAAAAGATACTAATACAGAATTTGGTGATGTTGACGAAAGAAAAGAGATTGTTGATCGTGAAGATGATTCAAGCGAACACATTGTCTCTACTCAAGACGTTATTACTTCTAAAAATAAAGAAAAAGAAATTAAGAAAATTACAAATAAATGTAAATACAAAAAAGATTATGTTGATAAGCATATAATTTTAAGTGTTAACCATTTAAAGCAATATTTCTTTTTTGGACACGGACCATCAAAATTTAAATTAAAAGCAGTTCATGATGTTTCTTTCCAAATTCATGAAGGTGAATGTTTTGGTCTTGTTGGTGAATCTGGTTGTGGAAAAACAACAACTGGTCGTTCAATTATTAGATTATATGATATTACAAGTGGTTCAATTTACTATAAAGGGTATAGAATTAGCGCTGGTAGTAGATGGAATGAAAAGGAAATTAAATATACTAAAATTAGATTGAATAAAGCTAAAAAAGATTTAGCTAAGCAATTAGAAGATAAGAAAATTACTGAAGAACAATATAAAGAACAACTTCATGAAAAAGAAGTTTTTGCTGAAAATGTTATTGATGTACAAAAAGCAAAAATTAAACAAATTCATTATGATGATAAACATGTTAATCCTGATTTAATGAGAGAAATTCAAATGATCTTCCAAGATCCAATTGATTCTCTTGATCCTCGTATGACTGTTGAAACTATCATTAGTGAGGGTTTACAAATTCAAGGTTTCCACAATAAAGATGAAAACCATAAGAAAGTTGTTCAAGCATTAGAAAAGGTTGGATTAATTGAAGATTATTGTTCAAGATATCCACATGAATTCTCTGGTGGACAACGTCAAAGAATTGGTATTGCTCGTGCACTTGTTATGAATCCAAAATTCTTAATTTGTGATGAACCTATTAGTGCTCTTGATGTTTCAATTCGTGCTCAAATTATTAACTTACTTAACGAACTTAAAGAAGACATGGGCTTATCAATTATGTTTATTGCTCACGATTTATCGGTTGTTAAATATTTCTGTGATCGTATTGCTGTTATGTATTTTGGTGAATTAGTAGAAGTTGCTACTAGTGATGAATTATTTAAACATCCATTGCATCCATATACTAAATCATTATTAAGTGCTATTCCAAAGCCAAATCCATTGACTGAAAGAAATAGAAAGAGAATTACTTATAATCCACAAGCTTGTCACGATTATAGTAAGGAAAAACCTACTCTACAAGAAATTCTTCCAGGACATTTCATTTTAGCAAATACTCCTGAAATGGATAAATATAGAGAAGAGATTAAGGAACTTGATATTGAACATCATAATGAAGAAGTAAAAGCTGCTAAAGAAAAAGAAGCAAAATAATAAATCGAATGGGAAATCGCTATAGATTTCCCATTTTTTATGTTTTATTTTATAATAATCAAAGAGGTATTTAAAATATGAAAATAGGTATTATTGGTCAGGGAGCATGTGGTTTATATTTAGGAATAATGTTAAAACAAAAAGATATTAATAATGATATTTATATTATTGATAAAAACCAAAAACCCGGAAGAAAATTATATGTAACTGGAAATGGTAGAGCTAATATAGGAAATAATAAAATAGAGAAATTTTCTTATAATAATTCTTTAGCTAATAATTTAGTAAAAACATACGATAATATCTCATTAAAGAAGTTCTTAAATAGTATTGGAATTGGTGTTAGATATTTAAATAATTTAATGTATCCATTTTCATTAAGTGCTAAAGCCTATGTTGATTATCTAATTAAATTAAATAAAGAATATAAAGTTCATTTTATTAATTTAGATATGATGAAAGAATATACCTTAACTAAAGATAATATGATTGAAGTAACCTTACTTTCAAAGAAAATGAAATTTGATAAATTAATTATTTGTAGTGGTGGTAAATCACATTCTATTTTAGGAAGTGATGGAAAAGTATTTGATATTTTAAAAAAGCATAAATATAAAATTACAAAATTAAATCCTGGATTAGTGCCAATTAAAGTAAAAGAAAAGGTAAATGCTATAGAAAATGAAAGATTAAAAGCAAAAATTACTTTATATATTGATAAACATAATGCTTATGAAGAAGAAGGAGAAGTGCTAATTAAAAAAGATGGATTAAGTGGAATTTGTATATTTAATGCTTCAAGTATTATTGCTCGTGATCCTGGCTTTAAAGAAGCTAAGATATATTTAGATTTATTTGCTGATTTACCATTAGAAACTTTAACAAGTAAATTTATTGAAGCAAATAAAGTGTCAAAATGTAACTTTTTAGAAGGATATTTTAACAAGAATATGGCTGAATATATTCGTAAAAATAGTGGAGTTAAAAACTTAATGGTTTTTGATAATCAAGAAATTAAAAAGATTGCTAAATTTGTTAAGAATATTGAATTTACTTATGCTTCAAGTTATACATTTAATGATTCACAAGTTACAGTTGGTGGAATTGATATAAATGAAGTAAATGATAATCTTGAATCTAAAAAAGAAAAGAATGTGTATTTTGCAGGAGAAATTTTAGATCTAGATGGTCTTTGCGGCGGTTATAACTTAATGCTATGTTATGCTACTTCTAAAAAGATAGCGGATTCGATATAGTTTTTATTCAATATCAATAAATTTCCATTTTATTTCGTTTGTTTTTTCGTCAATATTTATTACTAGAAAACTACCAGTATTACTATCTCGAGGATATGCTAGACTTCCTGGATTAAATAAATAGGTGTTTCCTACTTTTGTTTCTAATTTTTCATGAGTATGCCCAAATAGAAAAATAAAAGCATTTAGATTTTTAATATATTCTTTTTTATTACACATAAATTGATATGAATTACCATGTTCGACATGGATATTTCCCCATTTTGTAGGAATATCAATTCTATTAGGAGCATCATTATCGTAATCGCAGTTTCCTTTTACATGCATAAAGCCATTCATTAAATATTCTGGTAATTCATAATCACCACAATGAATAAATAAGTCTGCATCATAATATTTTTCTTTAATTTCTCTCAATAGAGATGTATTTCCGTGTGAATCACTGACTACAATAATTTTCATAACAAAATAATAATACATCCCTTGTTTTATATCTACATTTTATTTTGGTTGAAAATACTATATATAATATAAAGATGAGAATATACTTATTTAAGTAATGAAACAGTTATTTAAAAATTGTTAAATAGTTGTTGACAACGACATAATCATTTTATTAGAATATTAAAGCTGACTGAAAAGTTCTTATTTTTTAGTCGATACAATGATACACCAGGTATTGTGTGTATAAAAAGAAATTTCAAAGGAGAAATTAAAATGCCAACTATTAATCAATTAGTTAGACAAGGTAGACAAAAAACTACTTTCAAACCAAAGGCACCAGCTCTATTAAAGAGATTTAACTCTTTAACAAAAAGAGAAACAGATCAAAACAGTGCCCAAAAAAGAGGAGTTTGTACCCGTGTTGGTACTATGACCCCAAAGAAACCAAACTCAGCGTTACGTAAGTACGCACGTGTTAAGTTAAGTAATGGTTATGAAGTCACTGCTTATATTGGTGGTGAAGGACATAACTTACAAGAGCACTCAACAGTTATGATTAGAGGCGGACGTGTTAAGGACCTTCCAGGTGTTCGTTATCACATTATCAGAGGTTGCCTTGATTGTGCAGGAATTGAAGCTCGTAGACAAGGTAGATCTTTGTATGGTACAAAGAGACCAAAGAAAGCAGAATAGGGAGGAAAATAGAATATGGCACGTAAAGGTAGTGTAAGTAAGCGTGATGTTTTACCAGATCCAATTTATAATTCAAAATTGGTTACACGTTTAATTAATAAAATTATGTTAGATGGTAAAAAAGGAACTGCACAAGCAATTCTTTATAAAGCATTCAAGATTATTGAAGATAAAACAAAGAAACCAGCAATGGATGTATTTGCTACAGCAATCAATAATATTATGCCTGAAGTTGAATTAAAGGTTAAGAGAATCGGAGCAGCTAACTTCCAAGTTCCAACTGAAGTTACTCCAGAAAGAAAAGTCACATTAGGCTTAAGATGGTTAGTTACTTATTCTCGTTTAAGAAAAGAAAAATCAATGGAGCAAAGATTAGCAGGAGAAATTATTGATGCTGCTAATAATACTGGTGCTTCAATTAAGAAGAAGGAAGATGTCCATAAGATGGCTGAAGCTAACAAAGCTTACGCACATTATAAATGGTAATTAGGAGGATAATTTATGGCTAGAGAATATGATTTAGAGCATACTCGTAATATTGGCATCATGGCACACATCGATGCTGGTAAAACAACAACCACAGAACGTATCCTTTATTTTACTGGAAAAATCCATAAAATTGGCGAAGTTCATGATGGTGCTGCAACAATGGATTGGATGGTTCAAGAGCAAGAAAGAGGAATCACTATTACTAGTGCTGCTACAACTTGTTTTTGGAACGATAATCGTATCAATATTATTGATACTCCAGGGCACGTCGACTTTACTGTTGAAGTTGAACGTTCATTAAGAGTTCTTGATGGAGCTGTCACAGTTCTTGATGGAAAGAATGGTGTTGAACCACAAACTGAAACTGTTTGGAGACAAGGAACAAAATATAACGTTCCACGTATTGTTTTTGTTAATAAACTTGATGCTATTGGAGCTGATTATGATATGTCAGTTGCTTCTTTAAAAGAAAAATTAGGAGCAAATGCCAAAGCTGTTCAATATCCAATAGGAATTAGTGATACTTTAAGTGGTGTCATCGATTTAATTACAATGAAAGCTTACGATTACACTGGATGTGCAGAACACGAATTTCCACACGAAGTAGAAATTCCTGCTGAATATTTAGAAAAATGTAAGAAATTAAGACAAGAATTACTTGAAGATATTGCTCAATTTGATGATAATTTAATGCTCGAAGTTCTTGATGGAACTGAACCAAGTATTGAAGAAATCAAATCAGTAATTCGTAAAGCAACAATTGCTGAAAAGTTCTACCCAGTTTTCTGTGGTAGTGCTTATAAGAATAAAGGTATTCAATTATTACTTAATGGTGTTATTGATTACTTACCATCTCCACTTGAAATTAGTGAAGCAAAAGGTACAACTAGTGATGGAAAAGAATATTTATGCAAACCAAGCGATGACCAACCAATGGTCGGTCTTGTCTTCAAGATTGCAACTGATCCATTCATCGGTCGTTTAGCTTATATTAGAATTTATTCTGGTATTTTAAAAACCGGAACCTATGTTTTAAATAGTAACAAAGGCAAGAACGAGAGAATTGCTCGTTTGGTCTTAATGCATTCAAATCATAGACAAGAAGTTGAAGCTCTCCATGCAGGAGAAATTGGTGCTGTTATTGGTTTAAAGAATACAACTACAGGTGAAACATTATGCGATGAAAAAGTTAATGTTGTTCTTGAAAAGATGGAATTCCCAGAGCCAGTTATTGAAGAAGCTGTTGAACCAAAAACTAAAGCTGACCAAGAAAAGATGTCTATCGCTTTAATGAAGTTAGCTGAAGAAGATCCAACCTTCAAAGTTCATACTGATCCAGATAGTGGTCAAACTATTATCGCTGGTGTTGGTGAACTTCACCTTGATGTTCTCGTTGATCGTATGAGAAGAGAATTCAACGTATGTGTTAATGTTGGTAAACCACAAGTTGGTTATCGTGAAACTATTAAAGCTACAGCTGATTGTGAAGGTAAATATATTAAGCAATCTGGTGGTAGAGGACAATATGGTCACGTTTGGATTAAGTTCGAACCAAACCCAGGAAAAGGATTTGAATTCGTTAACGCTATTGTTAGTGGTAGTGTTCCAAAAGAATATATTAAACCAACCCAAGATGGTCTTGTTGATGCCTTAGGTAGAGGCTTAATCGCTGGCTATCCTGCAATTGATATTAAAGCAACATTATTTGATGGAAGTTATCACGAAGTTGATAGTAGTGAAGCTGCTTATAAGATTGCAGCAAGTTTAGCTTTAAAAGAAGCTGCAAGAAAATGTAGTCCAGTTATTCTTGAACCAATTATGAAAGTTGAAATCACTGTCCCTGAAAATTATTATGGTGATGTTATCGGTGATATTTCACGTCGTAGAGGTTTAATGAATGGTGAATCACAACGTGGTAATGCTAAAATTATTGATTGTGATGTTCCATTAGCTGAGATGTTCGGATATGTTACTGATTTAAGAAGTTTAACTCAAGGTAGAGGAAGTTATACAATGAGTTTCGATCATTTCGGTGAATGTCCAAAGTTTGTCCAAGACGAAATTGTTAAAAAGTCTGGGATGAGCAATAGATAAATATCAAATTATTAAGTTTCAATTAATGTAATTAACTATGTTGATTACTTATTGAAACTATAAATAATTTAATATAAAATATTAACATGCTAAAAGCATATAAAAAATTTTAAAAGGAGAATTTTTATGGCAAAACAAAAATTTGATAGAAGTAAAGTTCATATGAACATTGGAACCATCGGTCACGTTGACCATGGTAAAACCACTTTAACTGCTGCTATCACACACGTTTTAGGAAAAGCCGGTTTATCTGAAGTTAAGAACTACGATCAAATCGATGCTGCTCCAGAAGAAAAGGCAAGAGGTATTACAATTAATACTGCTCACATCGAGTATAGTACTGCTAAGAGACACTACGCACACGTAGATTGCCCAGGGCACGCTGACTATGTCAAGAACATGATCACTGGTGCTGCTCAAATGGATGGTGCTATCCTTGTTGTTTCTGCAGCTGATGGTGTTATGCCACAAACACGTGAACACATTTTACTTGCAAAGCAAGTTGGTGTTCCATATATTGTTGTTTTCTTAAATAAATGCGATCTTGTCGATGATCCAGAATTAGTCGATTTAGTCGAACAAGATGTTCGTGATTTACTTAATAAGTATGGTTTCCCAGGAGATACTACTCCAATTATTAGAGGTAGTGCTCGTAAGGCTCTTGATGGTGATCCAGAAGCTGAAAAAGCTATTATGAAGTTAATGGATACTGTCGATAGTTATTTCCCAGATCCAGTACGTGATACTGATAAACCATTCATGTTACCAATCGAAGATGTTTTAACTATTTCAGGTCGTGGTACCGTTGTTACAGGTAGAGTCGAACGTGGTATTATCCATATGAACGATGAAGCTGAAATTGTCGGTATTAAGCCAACATTAAAGACAGTTGTTACTGGTCTTGAAATGTTCCGTAAGACTCTTGATTTCGCAGAAGCTGGCGATAACGTCGGTGTTCTTTTAAGAGGTGTCAATAGAGACCAAGTCGAAAGAGGACAAGTCTTAGCAAAACCAGGAAGTATTACTCCACATGTTAAATTCACATGTACTTGTTATATTTTAACTAAAGAAGAAGGTGGAAGACATACTGCATTCTTAACAAACTACAGACCACAATTCTTCTTCCATACAACCGATATTACCGGAACTATTACTCTTCCAGCTGGAACTGAAATGGTTATGCCAGGTGATAACGTTACATTTACAGTTGATTTAATTCACCCAATCGCTCTTGAAAAGGGAATTAAGTTCTCCATCCGTGAAGGTGGTAAGACTGTTGGTGCAGGAACTGTTACAGATATTCTTAAATAGTTTCAAAACTACAAAATAAAATAAGGACCTTGTAAAAGGTCCTTTTTTAATGGAATTATATTGATCATGTATTATAGAAAGTTTCGATAAAATCGCTTAAATATTATAAAACAGCTTAAAAAAATTATTTTACTTTTTTGGTTGATTTTAATACGAACTTAATCTTTTAAATTTATTTTAAAATGGAAGCGCTTACAAGCAAAAAATTTCTTGCGAAAAACTAAACTGGTTTTATTATATTAACATTGAGAAAAACTTAAACGTTTAAGTATTAAGTTTTACATTTGTATCGATTATTAGTTATTAAAATCAATATTATCTCAATGAATAATTAAATAAATTAATAGTTAATTTCTATTATTTTTTTATTCAATTATTCAAGTGTCTTGAAAGGAAAAATTATGAATAAGACAATGAGAAAATCTTTTCTTGCAGTAGTAAGCATTGCTGCCGTAGCTACTATTGCTTCTTGTGGAGAACAAGAAACTACAACTTCTAAATATCTTAATGTTTCAATTAATACCGGTGTTGAATCATTAGATACTCAAGTTGCTACTGATGGAACATCATTTGAAGTAATGGCAAATTATATTGAAGGTTTATATCGTGTTGATGGAGATGGGAATGCTGTACTTGGCATGGCAAAGAGTGTCGATAAATCAACTGATGGTAAAACATATACTTTTACAATTAGAGATGATGCTTATTGGTATACAAGTGATGGAAAACAATATGCTCCAGTTACCGCTCAAGATTTCGTCTTTGGTTGGCAAAGAGGAGATTCTCCAGAACTTCAATCAGAATATCAATTTATGTTTACTGATGTTGCATTAGTTAAAAATGCTGCTGATGTATATGCAGGAACCAAAGCTTTAAGTGAACTTGGAATTACTGCAACTGACGATAAAACTTTAAAGGTTGAAATTGATTCACCAGTTTCATTCTTTGAAAAATTAATGTATTTCCCAACTTTCTATCCTGTAAATCAAAAATTCTTTGAAAGCGTTGGTGGAACTGATGGATACGGAACTTCTCCAGAGAAATCCTTATCAAATGGTCCATTCATGCTTGAAAGTTATGCTCCTAGTGCCGTTAGTTTCTCTTTAAAGAAAAATAGTGGTTACTATGATGCAAGTAAGGTTGCAATCGATGAAGTTAATTATAAAGTCTATCAAGAAGATAGTACCGCATACTTAGCTTATAAGAATGGCGATCTTGATATTGCTCCAATTTCAGGTGAACTTGTTGATTCAAATAAATCATCAAGTGAATTCCATTCAGTTGAAGCTGGATATTTATGGTATATTTCACTAAATTTACAAGATACTGCTCATCCAGAAATCGCTAACGAAGATTTTAGAAAAGCAATTAACCTTGCTATTGATAGACAAGCTATCTGTGATACACTCTTAAAAGATGGCTCAGTAGCTGCTGAATATGCAGTTCCTGAACAACTTGCAACTGGTCCAGATGGAAAAGATTATCGTGAGACTGCAAGCACATATGATTACACGGAAGGTGGAACAAAAACTGCTAAAGATTATATGGATGCTGCTAAGAAAACTTTAGGAAAATCTACATTTAGTTTAGCTCTTGAATGTGATAATGAAGCCAGTTCAGTTGCTGAAATGATTCAAGCTCAAATTCAATCTACATTCCCAGAAATTACTATTACTTTAAATCCAAAAGTAAAGAAACAAAGAGTTGCTGATATGCAAAATGGCGACTTTGAAATTTGTTTAACAAGATGGGGACCAGATTATGCAGATCCAATGACATATTTAGGTATGTGGAAAACTGGAAACTCCAATAACTATGGTTTATGGAGTAATGCAAAATATGATCAATTAATCGATGATTGTACTGATGGAGCTTATGCTACAGATACAACTGCTAGATGGGCACATCTTAAAGAAGCTGAAGATATTGTAATGGATGAAGCCGTTATTATACCAGTTTATCAAAAAGGTGATTCTTATTTAATTAGTGATTCAACAACTGGAATAGAATTCCATTCTGTTGCCTTAAACCGTGTCTTTAGAAATGTCACAAAGAAATAGTTAATGCTGTTTTATTAAAAAAGATTTTTAAAAAAGATAAGGTTTTTGTTAAAAAGACAAAGCTTTATCTTTTTTAGCTTTTAACGGAGGTAATTTTTGTGACAAAATATATATTAAAACGTATAGGTATGGCAATATTAACATTAATTGTTATATTGTTTTTGCTGTTTATATTATTAAAACTTATGCCAGGTTCTCCATTTAATGATGAAAAACTATCAGTAGATGCTAGAGCAGCCTTGTATGCTAAATATGGTTTGGATCAGCCTATATATGTTCAATTTTTTAAATATTTAATTAATGTTATTCAAGGTGATTTTGGAGTTTCTTATAATATTAGTAAGAATACTGCAATTACTGTATTAATTGGAAATAGACTTTGGACAAGTATCAGAATTGGTTTTCAAGCTGTTACATTTGGAGCAATTGTGGGTTTCTTATTGGGAACAGTTGCTGCTATTAAACATAATACAATTTGGGATTCATTATGTACTTTAATATCTGTTATTGGAGTATCTATTCCTTCCTATGTTTTTGCTATGTTTTTGATTTATTATGTTGCTTTTAAAGGTGGAGTATTCCCATTAAGTTATAGTGAATCTGATCCATTTGGTTCATCAATACTTCCAACCTTATCATTAAGCATGTTTACAATTGCATCAATTGCTAGATTTACTCGTAGTGAGATGCTTGAAATATTAGATTCCGATTATATGTTACTTGCAGAATCTAAAGGAATGTATGGAGCAAAATTAATTTTTAGACATGCTATAAGAAATACTCTTATTCCTGTAATTACTGTTTTAGCCCCTTTAATTGTTGGTTTAATGACCGGTTCTTTGGTTGTTGAAAAGTTGTTTTCGATTCCAGGAATTGGTAGTTTATTAGTCACTGCTATTCAATCAAATGATTATAACGTTGTTATAGCATTAAGTTTTATTTATAGCTTAATGTACATTGTAATTATGCTTGTAGTTGATATTTTATATGGGGTTATTGATCCTCGAATTAGGGTTGCAAAGGAGGCATAGTTATGAAAAAGAAAAAAGATATAAAAAGTGCTACTTCTGAACTTACATATAAAAACTATACGCCAAAAGCAGGGGATTTTGACTTTTTAAAGAATAATGAAACAGAAGTAGATAAGAATTATTCAAGTCAAAATTATTGGAAAGATACTTTAACTCGTTTCTTTAAAAATAAGATGGCTGTTATTGCGTTAGTCGTAATTTTAATTATTGTTTTATTAGCTATATTTGGTCCAATGATGAATAGTTATGCTTATGATGAAGTTAATAGTAGTGAAGCAAATTTTGCTCCACGTATTCCAGGACTTGAATGGTTACCAATGTTTGATGGTAGTGAAGATGTGTTTGGTAACAAATATGAATTAACTGGTAAATTAGATGTTTATTATTGGTTTGGTAGTGATCATTTAGGTAGAGATATCTGGACAAGAACATGGCAAGGAACTCGTATCAGTTTAATTATTTCTTTATTTGCTGTTGCAATTGATATGGTTATTGGTATGTCTTATGGATTAATTTCCGGTTTCTTTGGTGGAAAAGTTGATTCAATAATGTCTAGATTTGAAGAAATTATTAATAGTATTCCTACTCTTGTTATTGTTACTTTATTAATGATGGTATTAAAACCTGGTTTAGGAACAATTATTGTAGCGCTTATGATTACAGGTTGGATTGGGATGAGTAGAATATCTCGTGCGCAAATGTTTAAATTAAAAGAACAAGAATTTGTCCTTGTAAGCCGTACTTTAGGTGCTGGTAATATGCGTTTAATATTTAAAGATATTTTACCTAATATTATTGGTCAATTAATTACTAATACAATGTTCTCTATTCCTAACGCTATATTTACTGAGGCTTTCTTAAGTTTCGTTGGTTTAGGAATTCCAGCTCCAGAAGCTTCTTTAGGAAGTTTAATTAGTGATGCATATTCAAAATCATTCTTAACACATCCTTATCAAATTTTGCCACCATTAATTGTTTTAGGATTATTAATGTTATCATTTAATATTTTAGCTGATGGATTAAGAGATGCTTTAGATCCAAGATTAAAACAAGTGTAATAGGGAGGTAATGTTATGGAAAAAGATAAAGTATTATCAATTAAAAATCTCTCTATTACTTTTACAACTAATAGTGGAGATGTAAATGCAATACGTGGAGTAGACTTTGATTTATATAGAGGTGAAACCTTAGCAATTGTTGGAGAATCTGGTAGTGGTAAATCTGTTACTACTAAAGCAGCAATTGGTATTTTAGCTTCTAATGGAAGAATTAATTCAGGTGAAGTAATTTATTCTTTTAAGAATGCAGATGGAACTGAAAGACCTATAAATTTACTTAATTTCTCAAAGCGTGAAATGAGAAAAACTATAAATGGTAAACGAATTGCTATGATTTTCCAAGATCCAATGACTTCCTTGGATCCTACTATGAAAATTGGCACTCAAATTATGGAATCAATGTTATGTTATCCAAATAAATTAAAAGCACGTTATAACGATTTAATTACTAGCGAGAATGTTGATTATAAATTTGCTAAAAAGCAAAATAAGCAAGATTATGAATCTAAAAAAGATTTAATTAAAGAAAGTTATAAAAAAGATATTTCTGAGGCTAAAAAGAAAAACCAAGGGGTTTCTGATATAAAAAATGATTATAAAAATAAATTAAAAGAGATTAAAACTGCTTTTGATAATCAAAACAAAAATCTTGATATGAACTTTAAAAAATCTAAAAGTTCTATTAAAGAAGATTGTGAAAAATATCGTTTGAGTTTATTAAAAAAACGTGATGATAAGATTGCAAAAGCAACTGACGAAATGAAAGATAATAATGATGAGGAGTTTATTGCTCAAAAGAATAAAGAAATCGAATCTGCAAAAAGGGATTATATTTCACAAACTAAGGTTACTAAAGAGTATGCAAAATCAAGAGCGTTAGAGTTATTAAAATTAGTTGGAATAACTGATGCTGAAAAGCGAATTAATAATTATCCCCATCAATTATCAGGTGGAATGAGACAAAGAGTAGTTATTGCTATTGCTTTAGCTTGTAGTCCAGATATTTTAATTTGTGATGAACCTACAACTGCACTTGATGTTACTATTCAAGCAAAGATTCTAGATTTGATTAAGAAATTACAAAAGAAATTAGGTATTTCAATTATATTTATTACTCATAACTTAGGTGTTGTTGCAAAAGTTGCTGATTATGTTTGTGTTATGTATGCAGGAAAGATAATTGAAAAAGGATTAATTGATGAAATATTCTATGAACCTGCTCATCCTTATACGTGGGGATTATTATCTTCAATGCCTGATTTAAATACAAATGATAAGAGATTATATACAATTCCAGGAAGTGCACCTAATTTATTACATAAACCACAAGGTGACCCATTTACTCCAAGAAATAAATATGCTCTTAAAATTGATACTGTTGTTGAAGCTCCAATGTTTAAAATTAGTGAAACTCACTATGCTTCAACTTGGTTACTTGATCCTCGTGCTCCAAAAGTAGAAATGCCAAAAGAGTTAAAAGATCGTATTGAAAAGATGAAAGGAGATTTTAAAAATGCTAAAAAATGAAACTGCTCCTTTATTAGAAGTACAAAATTTAAAGGAATTCTTTAAGATTAATCACAATGATAAAGTTAAGGCTGTTCATGGTGTATCTTTTAAGATTTATCCTGGGGAAACTTATGGTCTAGTTGGTGAGTCTGGTAGTGGAAAATCAACTATTGGTCGTTCTATTATTCGTCTTTATGATATTACTTCAGGTAATGTTTATTTTGATGGTATAAGAATTAGTGCTGGAACAAGATGGAATGAAAAAGAAATTAAATTTACTAAAATAAGAACGAACAAAAAAGTTAAAGAATTAACTTCTGAAATGAATAAAGAAATTAAAGAAGTTAAGACTGAACATGCTAATGATAAAGAATTATCTAATAAGTATATTGAAGAAATAAAAGCTAAATATAAACCACAAATTGAAGAAGCAAAAAAATATTGCAAAGAAGTTGTAGATAGAGAAAAAGGTAATATTCGTTCAGCAAAATACGATAATAAGCATTTTGAGGAAGCTTATACTAAAAAACTTGTTACAGAAATTGATGAAAAATATAAACCTATTTTTGCTGAAGCTAAAACTGAAGCAAAACAAAAAAAAGCAAAAGAGGCTTATTCAAAAGAAGTAGAAAAAGCTAAGAAAACAAAATTGATGCCACAAATGCAGATGATTTTCCAAGATCCAATGGCTTCTTTAAATCCTCGTAAAAAGGTTGAAGATATTGTTGCTGAAGGTCTTGATATTCATCATATGTATTCAAGTTTAACCGAAAGAAGAGATATAGTTCTTAAATGGCTTAAAAAGGTAGGTTTATCTGTAGAACAAGCAAATAGATATCCTCATCAATTTAGTGGTGGACAACGTCAAAGAGTTGGAATTACTAGAGCTCTTGTTATGAATCCAAAATTAATTATTGCAGATGAATGTATATCTGCTCTTGATGTTTCAATTCAAGCTCAAGTTGTTAATTTAATGAAAGATATTCAAGAAGAAACAGGTGTTGCATATTTATTTATTGCTCACGATTTATCAATGGTTAAATATATATCTGATAGAATTGGTGTATTACATCTTGGTTATTTAGTTGAAACTGGAACAACTGAAGAAATATTTAATAATCCAATTCATCCATATACGAAATCATTATTATCTGCAATTCCAACTCCTAATCCAGAAGTTGAAAAAACAAAAGTTCCTTTATTTTATGATTATGCAACTTCAAACATCGATTATAGAAAAGGTAGTGAGCATCTTATAAGTGGAACTCATTATGTGCTTGGAACTGATGAAGAAATTAAAAAATGGCAAAAAAAATAATATTATAAGAGTCGAATATATCGACTCTTTTTTATTTAATTAAAAAAAATTAGCAGTCAATACTTGCAAGTGCTAAAATTTATACTATAATAACTATTAGTGATTACGGAGGACTAATTATGAAAGAGACAAAAGAGTTTCAAACAGAATCAAAAGAGTTATTGAATTTAATGATTAACTCAATTTATACGAATAAGGAAATATTCTTAAGAGAATTAATTTCTAATGCTAGTGATGCTATTGATAAATATAAGTATGTTAGTTTAACTAGTAATGAAAAAATTCCTGCTAATAATGGAGAAATTATTATTAGTAAGAATAAAAAAGATAGAACAATTACTATTACTGATAATGGTATAGGTATGTCTAAAGAAGATTTAATTAACGATTTAGGAACCATTGCAAAAAGTGGTAGTAAAGACTTTGTAAGCAAACTTAAAAAAGCACAAGATGCTAAAGATTTAAATATTATTGGTCAATTTGGTGTTGGTTTTTATAGCGCCTTTATGGTTGCTAAAAAAATTGATGTAAAAACAAAAGAATATGGTAAAGGAGCTTATTTATTTACTAGTGATGGAGTTGATACTTATAGTATTGAAGATTCCTCGATGAATGAGAGTAATGGAACTAGTATTACAATCTATTTAAAAGATAATGATGAAAATAATAATTATGATGATTATTTAGAAGATTTTAAGATTGAAGATTTAGTAAAGAAATACAGTGATTATGTTCGTTATCCAATAAAAATGGATGAAATTACAACAAAACCAAAACTTGATAAAGATGGAAAAGAAATTAAAGATCAAACTGAAACCGTTACTGAAACAAAGACTTTAAATTCAATGATTCCATTATGGAAGAAAAATAAAAATGATGTAAAAGAAGAAGATTTAAATGCTTTTTATAAATCTAAATTTGGAGATTATGAAGATCCACTCGCTAGTATGTTAATTAAGGTTGATGGAGTTGTGTCTTATGACGCTCTAGTTTATATTCCTTCTCATGCTCCATATAATCTATATAGTGAAAACTATGAAAAGGGTTTGGACTTATATAGTAAGGGAGTATTTGTTAAAGAAAAATGTAAAGAACTAGTCCCAGATTATTTAAAGTTTATTAAAGGACTTGTAGATTCAAATGATTTTTCTCTTAATGTTTCAAGAGAAATGTTACAATCTTCACCAATATTAAGAAAAATTGAAGATAATATTGAAAATAAAGTTGTTGCTAAATTAAAAGAAATTAAAGAAAACGATTATGAAAAATATCTAAAATTCTTTGATACTTTTGGTGATCATATTAAATTTGGTATTTATTCTTCCTATGGTGCAAAGAATGATTTATTAAAAGATTTATTAGTTTTTGATTCATTAAATTCCGAAAAACCAATTGGATTAAAAGAATATAAAGATAAGATGGTTAAAGATCAAAAATATATTTATTATGCAACTGGTAAAACCATTGATTCAATGAAGCTTTTACCACAAATTGAAAAATATAAGAAAGATGGTATTGATGTCTTATTATTTAAGAATAATATTGATGAATTTGCCATTATGATGATGAAAGAATATGAAAAACTTGAATTCAAGAATATTGAAGGCGAAAGTAAAGATAGTCTTACAAAAGAAGAAAAAGATAAGATTGATTCATTAACCGCAAACAATAAACGTATCCTTGATGATTTAAAAGAATCATTAAAAGGAAAAGTTGATGAAGTTGCCTTCTCTACAAAACTTGTTGATTCTCCAGTTTGTGTAACAACAAAAAATGGTGTTTCAATGAATATGGAAAACGTTATTAACAATGAACCAGGTGTAAAAGATAGTGGTTCAAATGAAGTTAAAGCAGTAAAAGTATTAGAGATTAATCCAGAACATGAACTCTTTAAATCAATTAGTACATTAACTGATGATGAAGAGATTAAAAAGTATGGTAGTTTGCTCTATGATGAAGCTATGTTACTTGAAGGATTTGATATTAAAGATAAAGCTGAATTTGTAAAGAATTTAAATAATTTAATGCTTGGAAATATTTCGAAAAAATAAAAGAATGAATAAATGAGGTAGTTTTTAAAAACTACCTCTTTTTTTATGCATTTTATTCATTAGTTTGCTTTTATTATCAAGCAAAGTAATGTAGAATAAAAACATGAAATATGTATGTCCAAATTGTAGAACTTTAGTAGATACCGAAGCAACTGATGGCAAGTGCAAATGCCCAAGTTGTAATACTAGTTTTAACGCTGAACAAGGAAGAAGTTTATTAGCTCAGCAATTTGCATTATTAACTAATAGAGCCTATAAAAAAATGACATCGAAGCAAGATTATGAAGGAGCTTATAAAGACTATAAAACTTGTTTAAATTTAAAAGAAAATGATTTCGCTTCGATTACAAATATGATTTTATGTAAAATTTATGGTTCTAGTTTTGATGATTTAAAATATAGTGATATTGTTTCAACTATAAATGAGTATGAAATTGCTTTAGATTCAGAAAATACTTTTATTTTCATGAGTTTTATTTCAGATATTATTCATCAAACAAAATACTTTTTAAAAGCTTCTAAAAAATATTTAACAGAAAATGAAGTTTTTATAAATCAACAATATTTAGATTATTATATTAATGGTTTAAAACAACTTGAAGGTGCCTTTAATTTTTTTGATGAATCTATTGGTTTAGCTGATGAAGGAAGAGTAAAAGAGTTCAAAGAAAATAATGTTGATTTTGAAAAAAACTACGAAGATACAAAAAACTCTATCAAATCCGCCCTCAATTCTAATTATAATGTTTCAAAAGTTGGGGATGTTAAGTTAGATGGTGGTGTAGTTTCAATTTTAGGGAGCAATATTAAAGAGGCATCTATTGATAAAATTGAAGATTTATCAATTATCCCTTTAAATCAAAAAGCAAACAAAATTAAAAATATAATGATTGGTGTATTTGCAATTATTTTTATTGTTATGATTGTATTTTTAATTGTTTATATGGTTACTAAAAACTTCTTATTCTTATATTTAGAAATTATTCCTGTAGTTTTATTAGTTGTGGCATTCTTGGTATTTAAATATTTATTCAATAAAGCATTTAAATAAGTTTTTTATCTTTTAAATAATTTATTAATTCAAAACACGCTTTTGCTCTATGTGAAAGCGTGTTTTTTTCATTTGAAGACATCTCTGCATATGTTTTTAATGAATTTTGTGGAAGAAAAATTGGATCATAACCAAAATTATCATTGCCTCTTGGTTCAACAATACTTCCAACTATTTGAGAAGAAAAATAAACAATATCATCTTCAACATTTCCTAAAGCAATAGCACAATTAAATGTTGCTCTACTTCCAGAATAGAATGAAGCTAAATAGCCGTTAGCTTTTTCTTGAGTTCCAAATCTTTCTACATATCTATGAGAAAAAATGCCTGGCATTCTCCCTCCTAATGCATCTACTTCAATTCCAGAATCATCAGATATTACAGGAAGTTTACTAAATTGCATAACATTTTTAACCTTAATAGCAGCGTTTTCTTTATAAGAGTTTCCAGTTTCATCTGGATCGCTTTTTATATTTAAATCATTTAATGAATATAAAGTAATATTATATCCTTTAAATAATATACGATATTCAGCAACTTTCTTTTCGTTATTTGTAGCAACAAGTAATTTAAACATAAAAGTATTATATGCTAAAAAAGGGTATAAAAAAACCTCTAAATAAGAGGAAATTTTTTAAGATGGAGCAGGTGACGGGAATCGAACCCGCATAACCAGCTTGGAAGGCTGGTGTTCTACCACTGAACTACACCTGCGTGCTTAAATATTCTATTATAATAACGTTTATTAATCAAGAAAAAACAGGCACTTTTTTGTGCCTGTTTTATAAATGAATTTAAAGATTCTTCTTTATAAAAGCTTCAAGAGATGGTTTTGGTAAATAACCTAAACTATTTCCTTTAACTTTGCCATCAACAATAACAAATAGAGTTGGAACAGCACGAACGTTAAATTCGGCTGCTAAACTATCAAATTTATCAATATCAACAGAGATAAAATTATAATCCTTCATTTCTTCACTGACTTGTTCGATGACTGGTTTAAGCATTTTACAAGGTCCACACCATGTGGCATTAAAATCAATTACAGAGACACCTTTTTTAGTAAGTTCTTTTAAATCATTTTCATTATTTAATTCAATTAACATGTTATTAACCTCCTATAATTAATAATACTATTTCATAAATTCCATAAATGAGTAATAGATGTAATGGATAATATATATAGAAAGAGTACTGAATAACCTTATTATGTTTCCCAAGTTTTCCATTATAGAATAGAATGAAAACTGCAGAAATTAACATGTAAGATTGTAAAGCACAATCTGTATACCAACTTATTACATTTGCGTAATCACTTACGTAAGTTAAACAATAGCAAATAATTGTAATTATCGCAACTGATATGCTTGCGATAGCATTTTTTGAAATTTGATATCTTTGTGTAGTTTTAAATTCATTAATGACTTCTAGATTATTGTTAGCTGCTTTTGCTATTTTCTTATCATAAATATTATATCCAAAAATAATAATAAAGAACAATACTGGAGCTATAATATCGTATTCACATAATAAAGAATTTGCTGCTGAAAATAGAAAAATATAATCAAACCAATATAATATCTTTATAACAAAAGAACCTACAAAATATAGTAAAGGTAATATAACTAACAATCGTTTTTTACCTTCAAATTTAAAGAGAAATATATAACAAAGTACTAATAAAGTTAAATCTATAAATATATTCCCATTTATTCCAAACTGTGTAATACCTATAAATTGAATTAAAGTCATCGCGATATAAAGAAATCCAGCGCTTATAGCTAATCTTAATAGATATTTTTTTATATTTTTAGTATGTGTTAATCCTTCAATTAACAAAAGAATAAAAATTGGAAGGGCTATTCTTCCACATATTCTAAAAATATATGCTAAAGTTTCATTATTATCTTTAATAACAACGCCAATATGATCAAGAGTCATTGTTACACAAGCAATAATCTTTAAAACAAGGTTCGATAAACCCCAATTCTTTTTTGTCTCTTCCATTAGCTGAGAAATAATTGAAATATAGTTGAAGCAATTGCAATAAGATTATTTGTAATATGTGCAACACAAGATGTTTCAATCCCTTCTTTATCGTAAGCGTAAGTAAATAATAATCCACTTAATATATATGCTGGTAAATTAATTATTTCATTTAAAAATAATGAAGAATCTGTAACAGAATTAAAGTCAAAATGAATAAGACCAAAAACAAGAGAAACAATGATATAAGCTGCTAATCTACTCTTTCTTCTAATTAATGAAAATAGGCCTAATCTATAGGCAAATTCTTCACAAATTGGTCCAATTAAACCAAATACAATAATGGATAAAATAGGAAATACAGCTATTATTGAATCTATTGAGCTTTCATTAACATTACTTGTAACATTAGTAGGTAAAAAACTAACTATATATGAATATAATGAAGTCAATAAAATAACTAATAATCCATAAGATATCCCATATAAATATGTATTGGCTTTTTTAAATTTAGAAAACAACTTTCCAAGATTATTTACGGATAATACTAATATTGCAGAAAGCAAAGAAAAATAAATAACAAAATTTACCATTGCTGATCCGGTAACAGTATTCAAAAAGTATGGATTAATAATATTAGTAATGCTTTGTAATGCAACAGCAAAAATATCTAGTCCAATAAAAACAATTAAAAAGTAAGTTAATTCAAGATTAACTGAAACATCATTATAAACACTCTTAAAATTCCAAAAATTTTTATGAGATATTACTGATTTTTCTTCAGCAGGTTTTTCAATAACTTCTTTTTCTTTTAATGCTTTTTGTTCTTCTTTATATTTTTTAACATCAAAACCACAATATGGACAATGATCCATGTCTGAGTCTATTAATAAGTTACAATTTGGGCACTTTTCTTTTTCTTCCATTTTAAATACCAATAGAATTATTATATTATAATAATTAGGTTTAATTAAAGTATTTATGGAATATGTTGTAGAAAAAAGTAAAAGAAGTGAAATTGAAGTTGAGAAATCTATTTTTATTTCTTATATTTTTGAAATGACATCTGTTGAAGATTTCAAAAATAAATTATCAGAAATAAAAAAAGATAACATAAAAGCAAGACATTTTTGTTATGCATATGTTTTTGAAGATACAAAAAAATATTCTGATGATGGAGAGCCTCAAGGTAGTGCTGGAAAGCCAATTTTAAGTGTCTTAGATGCAAATTCTCTATCAAATACCGCTTTAATTGTAGTTAGATATTTTGGTGGGACACTTTTGGGAAGCGGAAGATTATTAAGGACTTATTCAAAAAGTGCTGCTAATGTTGTAAGTGAATCCAAGCTTATTCCTATAGTGGAAGAAGCTGAATTTTCACTTGATGTTGATTACGATTATTATGATATCGTTAAAAATTATATAAATAGAAATCATTTTTGTATTATAAATACAAACTTTAATGATAGAATAAGAATAGTTTTCTATACACCAAAAGATTTCGATGTAGATTTTAATTCAATGTTTTATTCACATGTTAGTTTGGTAGGAAAAGTAATTAAAAAGCATAAAAAAGAGGAGATTAAAAATGGCTGATGAAAATTGTACTCACGATTGTTCAACTTGTGATGTTGAAAATTGTGAAGGCAGAGGAAAAGGTATTGAAAAAGTAACACCTAATGAACATAGTAAGATTAAGCATGTTATCGGTGTTATTAGTGGCAAAGGAGGAGTTGGTAAGTCCTTTGTTACCTCTTTAATTGCTTCAAAATTAAATAAAATGGGTTATAAAGTTGGAATTTTAGATGGAGACATAACAGGTCCATCAATTCCAAAAAGTTTTAATATTCATGAACAAGCTTCTGGAGATGGTGTTTCTATGATATTTCCAGCAGTTACTGAAAGTGGAATAAAGATTATTTCATCGAATATGCTACTTGAAAAAGAAGATGATCCAATTATTTGGAGAGGAACATTAATTTCTTCTTTACTAAAACAATTCTTTACAGATGTTTTATGGGAAGAATTAGACTATTTATTAATAGATATGCCACCAGGAACAGGTGATGTTACATTAACTTGTTTTCAATCATTCCCTCTTGATGGAATTATTGTTGTTACTTCTCCACAAGATTTAGTTAGTTTAATTGTTAAAAAAGCTATTAATATGGCTAAAGAAATGAATATTAAAGTTTTGGGTGTTGTTGAAAACATGTCTTATGTTGAATGCCCAAAATGTAAAGAAAAAATAGAAATTTATGGCAAATCAAAGATTAATCAGCTTGCTAAAGATGAAAATATTGAAGTTTTAGGTCAATTACCAATTAAAATTGGTGTTTCTGAATTAATTGATAATGGGCAAATTGAAAAAGTTGAGATGCCAGAAATTGATAAAGCAATAAACAAAGTTTTAGGTAGGTAAAAATATGATAAGTGTGAAAGAATTTAAAGATCGTAGAGAAAGATTGTATCAAGAATTAGAAGATGGAAGTGTCTTAGTTCTTTTCGCAGGTGTCGCTAAAAAAAGTAGTGGAGATGAATGCTATGATTTTATTGTGAATCGTAATTTTCAATACTTAACAAACATTGATCAAGAAGGTTCAATCTTAATTGCTACTAAATTAGATGGACAAGTAATCGAATATCTTTTTGTTAGTGAATATGATGAAGTTAAAGAAAAATGGACTGGTAAACGTCTTACTTCAAATGAAGCATCAAAATTATCTGGAATTACGAATGTTTTATATTTGAATACCTATGATGTTCAATTAAGTATGATTTTAGATAGAAAAGCTCATACTTATGGCGAATTTTCTACCTTATATTTAGATATGGAACCAGATAATAAAATTGGTGAAGATAGAACAACTCGTGAAGTAAAAGAATTATTAGGTGCTAACTATTCTTATTTACAATTTAAAGATATTTATAAAAATATTATCTTATTAAGAATGGTTAAATCTGCTCAAGAAATTGAAGAGCTTAAAGAAGCAATTTCTAAAACAAATATTGGTTTAACAAGAATATTAAAAGCTATTAAACCAGGTTTATATGAATATCAGTTGTCTTCTTTATTTGAATATACTATTAAAGATTATGATTATAGTGAAATATCTTTTGATACGATTGCAGCAAGTGGAATTAATGCTACAACATTACATTATCCAAATCCAAAAGATAAATTAAAAGATGGAGATTTAATGTTATTTGATTTAGGTGCGAGAAATAATTCATATTGTGCTGATATCTCAAGAACTTATCCAATTAATGGTAAGTTTACAGATTTACAAAAAGTAATTTATGGTATTGTTCTTGAATGTAATAAGATGGTTATTAAAACAGTTAAACCTGGAATGACAATTGCCGAACTTCAACAAAAGGTAGTCGATTTCTTAGCTAGAAGATGTTTAGAAGAAGGTTTAATTAAAGATTTAACTGAAATTAGGAGATATTATTTCCATAATATTTCTCACCATATTGGTTTAGATACTCACGATCCATCTGATAGAACTTTGCCACTTGTAAGTGGAAATGTAATTTCTGATGAACCAGGTTTATATTTTAAAGAACTTGGAATTGGAGTTCGTATTGAAGATGATTTGTTGATTACTGATGATGGATGTTATGTTTTAAGTGGAAATATTATTAAAGAAATAAAAGATATAGAAAGAGCTATGCTCTATAGGGAGTAAGGTATGAAATATAAATGTTTAGTTTGTGGATCAATTATTGATAATAATGAAGTATGTCCTTTTTGTGGGAGTGATAAAACTCAAATAATTCCAATTGAAGATAAAGCTACAACAGATTCTATTCCTATTGCTCATCACTATAGATGTTTAGTTTGTGGAAAAGAAACTGATAATCCAGAAAGATGTCCTAATTGTGGTAGTAATCAACTTTATGATTTAGATAATGGAACAGCAATTAATACTGAACCACAAGAAGAAGTTGAATATTCTACTACTGGAGTTGAAATTAAAAGTGCTATTGGTATTGATGCATTAGAAAAGAAGTATTTCGATTTATTTGGTGAGAGGCTTCCAAAAAATTTATCAATTGAAAAAAAAGAAGAATTATATAATTTAGCTATTTCTAGAGGTTATGCTATTAGTGAAGACGAACTTTCTGAAGGAGAAAATGTTGTAACTCCAACTCAAGAAACTGTTAAAGAAGAAACAATTAAGAAAGAGCCTGTTAAAGAAGAGAAAGCTGAAGAAACAGAAAAAGAAGTGGCAAATGATAGAGATAATGAATATGTTGAGCCTGTTAAATCACCAATTTCCAATACTAAGAGTGTTGATATTCTCGATGATACAGAAGAAGCAAAAGAGCCTTTATTTAAGGAACCTGAATTTAGAGCTAAATCTATTGAAACTCCTACTGTAGAGCCTTTTGCCGAAACTAAAGTTGAAGAAAAACAACCTGAAGAGAAAAAAGAAGAAAAGAAAATTGAATATCCAAACCACACCGAATCTAAATTGGATATTGATAGCGAAATGCTATTAAAGATGATTGCTTTTTATAAAGAACTTGAAATTAATGAACCCGATAAAGCAATTCTTTTTAAATCTTTATTAGCTAAGAAACTTGAAATTATGTCTTCTTATGCTTATGAAACATATAAGAATAAGAACTTGAAAGATGATATTAAAGAACTTGCTAATGCTTGTATTATTTATGATGCAAAAGGAAATAATGAATATTTAAAAGCCGATGAAGAAATTTTAAAGAGAATTGATGTTTTGTTTTCTAAATATATAAAATAAAAAATATGAAGATTAAGAATGTAGTTTTTGACTTCAATGGAACTTTATTAAACGATGTTGAAGTGTGCTTTGATATTGAAAAAGAAATGCAAATAAGAGAACATGTATCTCCTTTATTAACTGAAGAAGAATATTTTAATTTGTTTGGATTTCCCGTTAGAGATTATTATAAAACAATTGGATTTGATGATAATAAATATCCTGAATTAGCTAAATTATTTATGAAGTTATATCACCAAAGATGGTTTAAAGAATCTAGTGTTTATGAAAACTGTGAAAAAGTATTAGGTGATTTAAAAGAAAAAGGATATAACCTTTATGTTTTAAGCGCTACTGAAGATACTTTTTTAACAAAGCAACTCCAAGATATAAAATTATTACAATATTTTGATGGTACAATTGGTAGTTCAAATATTGATGCTAAAGAAAAAATTAGTTATGGAAAAAAGTATCTTGATGAGCATAATGTAAATTCTGAAGAAACGATTTTAATTGGTGACACAATTCATGATTATGAAACTAGTAAACACTTAGGATTAAGATGCTTATTATTTTCAAAAGGTCATTGTTCACTAGAAAGACTTAAAAAAACAATGATGCCAATTGCGAATTCTTATCTTGAAATTGAAGATTATATTTTAAACAATTAGTTAATATTTATTTTTTATAGAATAAATAATATGTTTATATTTAACGAAATTATCTATAATAATAGTGTATGAAAAAGAACAAAAGACGTAAAGATGTGTTCTATCCTAGATTTTGGATAGTTTTATCATTCTTTTTTCTAGAAGCGATTATAGTTATTAGTTTTATAATGCTTGTAATTTATGCTCCTCTTAGTGAATCACCTTTTGCAATTTTAATTGTATTATTAATCTATGATATAATTCTTGGTATTTTTATTGCAAATACAAAATCCGAAGCTGATTTTAAAATCTCTTGGCTAACTATTGTTTTAATTCTTCCTTTTGTTGGAGGTATTATTTATTGTCTATTTGCTAATAAAATGACTACAAAGAGAATGAGAAAAAATAGATTTAATATTATTAATAATTTTCTTCTTACTTGTAGAAAAGAGTCAACTAACGATATAAATGAAATTCGAAAAACTAATGCAAATGCCGCTTCGATTTTTTCATATATTTATAATCATGGATTAAGTGGCGTTTATCAAAATACAAAAGTTGATTATTTTTCTCTTGGGGAACTTGGTTTCCCAGTAATGTTAAAAGAGCTTCAAAAAGCAAAGAAATTTATTTTTATAGAATATTTTATCATTGAAGATGGCTTATTTTTTAATTCTATTTATTCAATTTTAAAACAAAAAGCAAAAGATGGAGTTGAAGTAAGATTTATCTATGATGATTTTGGTAGTTCAATGAAAATTAGTAGTAAATTTTATAAGAAAGTTAGAAAAGATGGCATACAATGTTATGCTTTTAATAGAATAAGACCTTCAATTGATATTCGTCAAAATAGTCGTGATCATAGAAAAATATTAGTTATTGATGGAACAATTGGTTTTACTGGTGGAATTAATCTTGCTGATGAGTATATAAATAAAGGTTCAAAATATGGTGAATGGAAAGATAATTGTTTAATGTTAAAAGGACATGGCGTTGAAGGGTTAACTAACTTATTCTTATCAAATTGGAACCTTGTTTTAAAAAAAGATAAAGTTGTTTCTAAAGTGGAGTTTTCAAAGTATTCATATTTTAAAAATAAAGAAGAACTGAATTATCCTGAAATTAAAGCCGATGGTTTTTTATCAAATTATGGAGAAGTTCCATTTGATGGAGAAGAGACATCACGTAATGTCTTTTTACAAATTATTAGTAGGGCAAATAAATATGTTTATATTTCTACACCATATTTAATCATTGATGAAGAAATAAATAGTGCTTTAGCAGTTGCTGCTAAATCTGGAGTTAATGTGACAATAATTACTCCTGGAATACCAGATAAAAAGATAGTTAATCAAATTACAAAAAGTTATTATGCCTATTTATTAATAAATGGTGTAAAAATAGTTGAATATACCCCAGGTTTTAATCACCAAAAAATGATTTTAAGTGATGATAATATTTGTGAAACTGGTACTATTAATTTTGATTTTAGATCATTATATTTGCACTTTGAAAACGGATGTTTTATGTATAATGTTCCACAAATTAATGAAATGAAATTAGATTTAGAAAAAATGATTAATTCCTCTAATGAAGTAGATGTTGATAAATATGTAAATGCTCCTGTAATTAAAAGAATTTATTGGTCGTTTTTACGTATTTTAGCCCCATTGATGTAAGGAGTGTTTATGAAGGAAAAAGAAATTAAAAATGAAGAGCTCGTTTGCGAAGATATTTGCAAAATTTATGGTAATCCTAAAAAACATGAGCAACAAGTAGAGGCACTAAAAAAGGCCTCTTTTACTATTAAAAAAGGAGAACTGGTTGTTATTTTAGGCCCTTCTGGTGCTGGTAAAACAACCTTATTAAATATTTTAGGAGCCATGGATAAAGCAACAAGTGGAGAATACTTTTTAGATGGAAAAGAAGTATCTACCATGTCTGAGAAAGAACTGTCTGATTTTAGAAAAAATGATATTGGATTTGTTTTTCAATTTTATAATTTAATGCCTAATTTAACAGCTTTTGAGAATGTAGTTTTAGCTTCAACTTTAGTTGATAAGCATCTTGATCCAAAAGATATTCTTGAATTAGTTGGATTAAAAGAAAGATTGAATAATTTTCCTGCTCAACTTAGTGGTGGGGAGCAACAACGTGTTGCTATTGCTCGTGCACTTGTAAAGAATCCTACATTATTACTTTGTGATGAACCAACTGGAGCTCTGGATAGCAAAACTGGTTTACAAATCATTACGTTGCTTCATAAAGTTTGCAAAACTCAAAAAAAGACCACAATTATAGTTACTCATAATAAGGAATTAAGTGTTATCGCTGATAGAATAATTACTGTCCAAGATGGGAGTGTAATATCTAATAAAGTCATTAAGACTCCAAAATCTTGTAAGGAGATTGAGTGGTGAAGTCTTTTAAGATATTATTTAAAAAAAGTTTACGTGATTTTTTAAGAGAAATGAAACAATTCATTGCGATTATTTTTATATTAGCAGTTAGTGTAACGCTATTTAGTGGATTAGAAGCAAATGCAATTGAACTTGAAAGAAGAGTTAATGAAGAATATGAAAGCGGGAATTTAGCTGATGTTTGGATTACTTTTAATCAATATAATGAAGACGAATATAATAATATTTTAGAAATTGCTGAAGGAGAAAATACTAACAGCAATCTTAAAGAAGATGATTATATAAATAAAAGATTATATATGCCTTTTTTAGTTGATAATACCAATGCGTATGTTTCATTAAGTGATGAATATCCTACCATTAATAAAGGATATGATATAGAACTTTCTAATGAAGATACATTTAATAGTGATTTTTATTTTCTTGTCGATAGTGGATTTAAAAAACGTTATCCATCATTAGAAACAGGAGATACTTTGCCAGTTTCTTTTGATACAAGTTTAATTAAAGCAAGCTTATTAAATATTGCTAATTTAGCAATTGATAACGCTTATCCTAATCAAGATACAACGATTATAAAAGCTACTGTTTTAACTTATTTAAATAGTGTTTTACTGATGATAAGTTTGCATTAGATTTAGGGGTTACTGCTTTTATGTCTCAACCTGAGAATATACAAAATAGTACTTTTAATTCCTCTAATTTTTTAATTAATACGCAATATTTACTCTTCTCATCGATTAATGAAATAGAAAATTCATTTGAAATTCCTGACATTGCTAAAGATGTTCTTACCTACTCAAAAAATTATTTAAAATCTAAAGATGTAGAAACGATTAATAACTTTATATCTTCAATATGCAATCAGTATTGTGTTAAAGTTGATGATTCAATAACAGTTGAAAATGTTACAAATAAAATAAATGATTATTATAAAGACAATTCTAATTTATATGCTACATTTACAAGAGAACAACTACTTTCTAATTCCGTAATAAGTAACGATATTTCTCAAGCATATGCTTTAGCTTTGGCATTTCCTTTGATATTTTGTGTAGTTGCAATTCTTGTTGTTTTAACTACAATTTCGCAGCTTATTTTAAAGCAAAGAATGCAAATTGGTACGATGAAAGCATTAGGTTTTTCTAAAAGGCAAATACTTTTTAATTATATTTCTTTTATGTGTGGAGTATCTTTAGTTGGAGTAATTTTAGGTCTAATTATTGGACCTTTATTATTACCAAATGTTTTAAATATTAAATATAATTTACTATATGCTTTACCTGCACAGCAATATAATTTCCCATGGTTAATTGCTATCATAATTGTTGTTGCCGTATTAGTTTTAGTTAGTTTATTAACTTATTTATTGATAAGAAAAGAATTAAGTTTAACTCCTGCAAATTCAATGCGCCCAGCAACTCCAAATGTAAAACTTAAAACACGTAAATCATTCTTAAAAGATCCATTTATTCGTATGGCTTTAAGAAATATTAAAGTACACTTTACTAAAACTATTATGATTATCATTGGTGTTTTAGGTTGTACTGGTTTATTAATTTGCGGATTTGGAATTGATGATTCTATTAATTATGGAAAAGATTATGATATGAAGAATTTTTATGGAGCTGATATAACTGTAAATTACACTTCAAATAATACAACGTTAAAAGATAAGATTTTAGCTATAAATGGTGTTAATAGTGTAGATGAATATTCTACTTTATCATCCCAAGTTGATAATAACGGACAAACTATAAGTAAATTAATACATTATTTTAGTGAAGATAGTGTAAATTTTCACTATGAAAAATGGGATGATTCAGGAATTGGTTTAGATTCTGATAGTGCTAATGAACTTGGAATCAAAGAAGGTGATTCATTGAGTTTTTCTTATGGTGGTACTTCTTATGTTATGAAAGTTAATAAGGTATTTTATACCTTTTCAATTCATGGATTATTTGTTTTTGAAGAAACCTTACCTACTTTAACTTCTACGAGAACTAATGCTTGGGTAAATTTAAAAGACGGCGCAGATGTTGATGAAATTTCTTCAAATATAAAAAGTTTAAGTAATGTAAGTAATTGTATTACTTATAGTGAAATGAGTGACAAAATAAATGGGTATATGGACAGCATTCAATCAATGACTTTAGCTATTAAAGTATTTGCTATTATTTTAGCTATCATTGTTTTAATTAATTTAGGAGTTTTAAACTTTAATGAAAGAATTAGAGATATTGCAACATTAAGAGTATTAGGATTCAGAAATAGACAAATTGGAAAATCATTATTATATGAAGCTATGTTTTCTACAATAATTGGCTCTTTATTAGGTATATTTCTAGGAATGCCAATGCTATATGTTGTTCTAGGAACCAACAAAACTCCTCTTGTTACTTTCTATTATTATATAAAACCTGAATCATATGCTTTTGCGGTTTTATTGAGTATTCTAACAGCATTCATTGTTAATTTATTACTAAATTCTCGTGTTAAAAAAGTATCAATGAGCGAATCATTAAAGTCAGTAGAATAATTAAATATTTATACAAATAAAAAATCCACATGCGCTTTGCAGTGGATTTTGAGTTTTATTATTCTTTAGATGCAGCATCCATTCTTTGGTGAGCATCCCATTTTTTACGTTCAGAAGTATCAAGTATTTTCTTTCTCATTCTAAATGTGTTTGGAGTAATTTCAACAAGCTCATCTGTATTAATATAATCTAAACAAGCTTCAAGAGTCATTTGTCTTGGTGATTTTAGAACAACGGTTTGGTCTTTATTTGATGAACGTTGGTTAGTTAAGTTTTTAGTTGCACAAACATTGACAGCTAAATCAATATCATATTTATTTTCACCAACAATCATGCCTTCATAAACATCAATTCCTGGTTTTATAAACATAACACCACGATCTTCAACGTGTTGAATAGCATATGGAGTAGCCATGCCTTTATCAGTACAAACTAATACACCAATTTGTCTCTCGCCGATTATCTTATCTTCAGCAGGACGATATTCTTTAAATGTATGAGCAATAATTCCATATCCTTTTGTTAAAGTTAAGAAATTAGTAACAAAACCAATTAAACCACGGGATGGAATAATGTAGTTAATTTTTGTATTAACATCTCCTGCATCCATATCAATAAGAGTAGCATCCCTTGCACCTAAGTTTGTCATGATATCACCAACAAAATCATTAGGAACTTCAACACTTAAATCTTCAAATGGTTCGCATTTAACACCATCAATTATTTTAGTAATAACAGAAGGCCTACTTACTTCAAGTTCAAAACCTTCTCTTCTCATTGTTTCAATTAAAATACCAAGGTGTAATTCACCTCTTCCTGAAACAACCCAAGTTTCGCTGTTTTCAACTCTTTTAACTTTTAAAGAAACATCTTTTTGGACTTCTTTATATAATCTATCTTGAATTTGTCTAGCAGTTAATAATTTTCCATCTCTACCTGAAAATGGAGAAGAATTAGTACCAAATGTCATTTGCAAAGTTGGTTCATCAATATGTAATGGTGGAAGTGGTTCAATTTTACTTGGATCACAAATAGTTTCACCAACGTTAATATCTGGTAAACCAGCAATAGCAACAATATCTCCTGCATTTGCTTCATTAATTTCTAATTTTTTAAGTCCATAATATCCAATAATTTTTAAAATCTTGAATTGTTTTACTGTGCCATCTCTACGTGAGCAAGAAACCATTTCATCAACGTGAATTGTTCCTCTTTGTATACGACCAATTCCCATTCTACCTACATAATCGTTATAATCTAACATTGCAATTTGAATTTGTAATGGTCCTTTTTCAGTAACTTGTGGTTCAGGAATTTCACTTAAAATTAAATCAAAGACTGAATTCATTCCTGGTTTTTGAGTTTCTGGTTCGGGTTGTAAAGATGAAGTGCCATTTAAAGCGCTAGTATAAGCAACCTTGAAATCAAGGAAATCATCTGGTGCGCCGAGTTCCATAAAAAGTTGTAAAACTTCATCAACAGCTTTTCTTGGGTTAGCGTTTGGTCTATCAACCTTGTTAATAATAACAATTGGTTTTACATGAGCTTCTATGGCTTTCTTTAAAACGAATCTTGTTTGAGGCATTGTACCTTCAAAAGCATCAACTAAAAGTAAGCAGCCATCAACCATGTGCATAATTCTTTCAACTTCGCCACCAAAATCTGCGTGCCCTGGAGTATCAAGAATATTAATTTTTGTATCTTTGTAATTAATTGAAGTAGTTTTTGCAAGAATGGTAATGCCTCTTTCTCTTTCGATAGCATTACTATCCATAGCACGGTCTTCAATCTTTTCGTTGTCTCTAAATGTTCCGGAACATTTTAGTAATTGATTAACGAGAGTAGTCTTACCGTGATCAACGTGTGCAATAATTGCAATATTTCTCATTTTCATAACTAAAATCCTCCTTTGAAAAATCAACTACAATAAAATAGCACAAATGAGGTTGTGTTTCAACAAAGTTAATAAATATAATTAATATTTATTGTTTCTTAAAAGTGTTATTTTAGGAAATTATTAAGGGTTTCTTTTAATGTATCAAGATGTTTTTTAGGCATTGAAATTACAATACTTGTAGAATTCTTGAAAATATTTTTAATAAATTCTTGAGCTTTAGTTGCATCGTTTCCTCCAGCAGATAGAACAAAAGAGATCTTTCTATTTGATAACTTTTCCATATTTTCATCTAAATACGTATTAATTGGAGTGGATAATTTTCCTGCCCAAATTGGTGAGCCAATTACAATATTTTCGTAATCATCTATATTTAAATTATATTGATTTAATCTAGCTTTTTCACCTTTTAAAGCTTTTTGTCCATAAATCATCATTTTAAAGAAATTTGATTTTCCTTTTGGTTTATTTGTTGTTAATTTTAGTATTTCATAACCCATTGTCTTTAGTATTTCAGCAACTGCATCGCCATTACCAGTCCAAGAGTAGTAAACAAATATTTTTTTCATAAAGTATTCACCTTTCTATATATATTCTAAACTAAAAAAATAAGATAAAATCAATAACTTTTTTCGTTTTTATATTTATAAATCTTTTTTCATTTTGTATAATATTAACATATGAGAACAAATGGTATATTAATGGCAATATCATCTTTGCCTAGTGAATATGGAATAGGTGATTTTGGAAAAACTGCTTATGATTTTGTTGATTTACTTAAAAAAGGTGGAATTAAAATTTGGCAAATGCTTCCAATTAATCCAGTTGGATATGGTAATTCACCATATCAATCTGAATGTGGTGAAGCAATAGATCCAATTTATATTTCACTTGATGAATTATTAGCTAAAGGATTAATTAAGAAATTAGTCCCTTTTAACAAAGACGCATTAAGAGTAAATTTTGATGCTGTAAGAAATTTCAAAGATAAATATCTTCGTGAAGCTTTTAAAAAACAAAAAGACACTTCTTCAAAAGAATTTATTGAATTTGAAAAAGAAGAAAAGTGGCTCGATAATTATGCTAAATTTCATATTATTTTCTTAAAGAATAATTATTTACCTTGGAATGATTGGGATGAAGAAGAAAAACTTGATCCATATCAACATAAGGTAGATTATTCAGAGTATAAAAGTGAAATTTTATTTATTAAATGGTGTCAATTTATTGCTTTTAAACAATTTTTAAAATTGAAAAAATATGCAAACGACAATGATATTTTAATTATGGGAGATATCCCATTCTATGTGGGTGGAATGAGTAGTGATGTTTGGGAAAATCAAGACGAATTTTTACTCGATGTTAAAGATCAATTCTCTTATATCGCAGGAGTACCACCAGATTATTTTAGTAAAACTGGTCAAAGATGGGGAAATCCTATTTATGATTGGACCGAATTAAAAAACGAACAGTTTGCTTTTTGGATTAATCGTTTTAAAGAAGCAAGTAAAACATATGATATTTTACGTGTTGATCACTTTAGAGCTTTTGATACATATTGGAAAGTGCCAGTAAGTTGTCCAACTGCAATTAAAGGAACATGGGAAACTGCCCCTGGATATGAATTATTTGATCAACTTAAAAAAGAGAAAATCAATTTAAGTTTAGTTGCTGAAGATTTAGGTGATTTATTTCCTTCAGTTTTAAAATTAAGAGACCATTACAATTTACCTGGAATGTACGTTTTAGAATTCAATGTTTTGAATCCTATTGCAAAGATTGCTCAAAACCAAGTAGTTTATACAGGAACTCATGATAATGATACATTAATGGGCTGGTATAAGACTTTAACTGTTGAGGAAAAAGCTCAAGTAGGATTGAAACTTAAAGTTTTAAAAATAAAAGGGAAATCTATACAAGATAAGTTCTTAAATTATGCTTATGATTCTATTGCTGATACAGTTATTATTCCTATGCAAGATTTTTTAAAATTAGGTTCTTATTATAGAATGAATGTTCCTGGAGTTTGTGGTTCACCAAATTGGGAATTTAGATTAAAAGATTATAGTAAATTTAAAGAAGTTTTACCTTCAATATATAAATTAAATGTAAATAGTAAAAGAGTATAAAAATGATTAAAGTTGCACTTATTTCTTTAGGTTGTGCGAAAAACACCGTTGATAGTGAAGCTCTTTTAGCTTTATTCAAAATTAAAGGGTTTTTAATTACTACATCTTTAGAAGATTCTGATGTAATAATTATTAATACTTGTGGTTTTATTGAACCTAGTAAAGAAGAAGCAATTAATACTATTTTAGAGTGCGAAAAATATCATAAGAAGTTAATTGTTACTGGTTGTTTAGTTGAAAGATATAAAAAACAACTTGAAGAAGAAATGCCTGAAGTTGATTTATTTATTTCTTTAAAAGAATATGAAAAACTACCTCAAATCCTCAACGGATTCTTTAAAGAGAAGGGATTTGATAGGGATTTTGATATTTTTAATCGTGTTATTTCAACTGGTTCATATACTGCTTATTTAAAAATAAGTGAAGGTTGTGATAATTTTTGTGCATTTTGTGCCATACCTTTTATTCGTGGTAGATTTCATTCTTATCCAATGAATGACTTAATTACGTATGCTAAAGAATTAGCTAAAAACGGTTGTAAAGAACTTGTTGTTATTTCTCAAGATACAGTAAATTATGGTAAAGATTTAGATGATAAAAATGCTAATTTATTAAATTTATTAAAGGAACTTGATAAGATAGATGGAATTGAATTTATTAGAACTTTATATATGTATCCTGAAGGAATTAGTGATGAATTACTTTATTTTATTCGTGATTCGAAAAAGATGACTCATTATTTAGATATTCCTTTACAACATTGTGATGATGAAGTGCTAAAGAGAATGAACCGTAAAGATACTAAAGAAACTATTTTATCTTTATATAAAAGAATTAAAAACATTATTCCAGATGCTATTTTAAGAACTACTTTAATAACAGGATTTCCTGGAGAAACAGAGGATGCTTTTAACGAATTAAAAGATTTTATTAAACATATAGAATTTAATCATTTAGGTGTATTTCCTTATTCAAAAGAAGAGGGAACGAAAGGAAGTTTTTATAAAGACCAAATTCCAGAAGAAATAAAAAACAAAAGAAAAGACGAGATTATGGAAATACAAAAAGGTATTTCTTATAAACTAAATAAAGCATTAATAGGTAAAGAAACAAAAGCAATAATTACTAAAGTTAATCCTAATAATGAATATGAAGTTAGATGTGGTTATAATGCTCCAGATGATATTGATGGATCTATTATAGTTAAAACTAATAAAACACATCAAGAAGGCGATATTATTAAAATTAAGATAACAAATGCTTTTGTATATGATTTATTAGCAAAAGAAATATGAAAATATTAATTACAGGTTTTGATGTTTTTAAGGGATTAGATATTAATCCTTCTTATGAAGCGATAAAATGTCTACCAAAAATAATAGATAATAAAGAAATAATAGTAATGAAATTACCTGTTGTTTTTGATGAATGTTATAAAGAATTAGAAAAAGTAATTAAAAAAGAAAAACCTGATTATGTAATTAATATTGGTGTAGCAACTTCAAGAAATGAAATAAGTATTGAAAGTAGTGCCAAAAATATCAAAAAAAGTAACATTAAAGACAATAGTGGAAACATTTTTCTAAATGAAAGTAAAATAATTAATAACGCTGATGAAATTTTAAAAACTAGTATTGATATTAATAAAATATTATTAGAATTAAAAGGTTATAAGATTCCTTCCTATATTTCTAATGATGCTGGTAGTTATGTTTGTAATAATGTTTATTTTTATTCCTTATATAATGAAAAACAGTATGGATATAAAGCTTTATTTATTCATGTTCCTGGAATTAATAGCATGGATATTCAAATGATGAATAAAGCTATAAAAATAATAATTAGAACTTTATGATGTGTTAATTATTTTTTTACCTTCCTTATTTTTAAAACCAATTTAAGAGTCTTAAAATTGATGTATTGATTGTCAAATATTAATATATTAAATTGTAATTGAAATTAGAGTACATATCATATAAAATAATAACGCACATAATTATGCCCCCTTAGTTAAGTGGTATAACGGATCCATGGTAAGGATCTATTCGTAGTTCGATTCTGCGAGGGGGCACCAGTAGAAAATTAAGGGTCTCCGAAATTGTTCGGGGTTCAAACGGGGTTCTTGAAAAAGAACCCCTTTTATTTTGCAATTTAACCCCGTAAAAATTCGAATTATTTTTATTAAAAAATCCTCCATAATAATGTTGC